>JGI24022J15233_10002731_pt1 | contig 16847 bp, 11 predicted proteins | sample Ectturendosymbi2_FD_15233 | JGI IMG/M metagenome (IMG submission 15233)
GCAACACAACCAAACGAACTTAAACGGGAAATTAAGAAAAAAACTGGGGGGCCAAACGCGGGGCCAAGCAAAAATCTGGAGGGGCCATGGCCCACCTAGGCCCCCCTTAGAATCGCCACTCTCAGTAAGGCGTGTAGGCTGGTACGAGTTGCTTCGCAACTAGAAAATTGCAAATAAGTTTAAGTCCTAAAAACCTATCCCAGAAATGAACGGTTTGACAACAAAAGTCTTCCAGTAAGTTTTCGGTACATGAAAAACAAAATATGTTTAGTTGATGAGGAAAGAGTACTGTGTATAGGTGTAGAAACAATAACAATTAATTCATAATGGCATGATATGTATCCATCCCAAGCCCGAGACATGAACCCGACATAATTCTCCGCAATTTTGCTTTAACACCTTCGCTGTGGGCCTCAGACCTAGGCTGAAGTCAATGTCCATGCGATCTAGTTTCTATCTGCGAATCTCTGAAAAACAAGCCTGTTTCATCCCCATTCCCGGTGCAAATTGTCGCTAAGCATGGATTGAGACGCCGACGCACCAAAAGGGAATAAGCATTCCTCATCGCTGACTCACTTGGGCCGCTGGAGGATTGATTGCGTATCGTTTGCCGGGCGTGGCAGCCGGTGTTGTTTGGAAGTATGATGTAGGACATATTGCTGAAGAGAGCAGTGAAAGCAAGGCCGACGAAGTTGCAGGAGAGCCTATAAACTCGGAGAAACACCGAGCCGCAAAAATGTCAGTTTTGAAGTTGCCGTGAGGAAATGCGAGTAACTGTGAGGACTTTGAAGTCGTAGATCAATAAGCATTGCAATGTTTTTGAAAACGAATTTGCAGATTAATTTTGTTTATCAGATTTCAAACGCGCTGAAAATGTAATACTTTGTTTGAGATTACAGAAAAATTCAATACATAGTACACTAGACACTATATAAAAGTGGAGAAATTTAGGGTGAGTTCCATTTACAAACGTTGCATGAAGCTCCCTTTAAAGCGCTCCTTTTCATTTCTGTCAAAGACAAGGAACTGTACATGATGCCGAAAAGAATATTTACTTTGCCGGGTACTCAGGAGCAAACGTTCATTCGATAAGATTTGGGGCAAATGTCTCCCCCTAACCAAAACTAAAAACCGACTTGCGATTTGTTTCTGTTTTCGTCACATTAGGCTTGTGAAAGTTATTTAAGGTCGTGTTTGAGCCGAAAATAAAGATTGTTCAAGGCCGCTCAACTTTCCAGCACAGACAACTGTTGAATTTGGGAAACATTTTCCGGAGCTAATTTTAAGAAACCTTTTCGCGCTCCTTCGCTGCGTTGAAACGAGTTTTATGGTGAATAAAAAATGTTTCAACGTTTCCTTCAAGTACAAAATTCTGTTTATCACTTTTTCTGTTTTTAGCAAGCAGATGTAGTGATAAAAGTGTCTGCATTTGTTATCATTTTTAAAAAGTTCGATTTCAATCATTTTTGCCAGCAGGGCAGTTGAAACATTGGTCATGTCCGCATAACCTTGCACCGATCAGTTGATCTTTCTGGCTGTGGTGAAAAACGCGCTTTAGGAAATACTGGCACTGACCTTCATTGGCAACTTAGCTGAACTATCCAGCATCAATTAAACACATTTCTGTCACAGATTTAAGCGGATCCCTGCCGATCATCATCGATTCNTTGAAACGTTTCAGCGCTTATAAAGAAACCATGTGTGCATTGGGCGTAGCCAGAGGAATCATGAATGCGTAGGGTGTAGCAAACACACGTTTAGGGCGTAGCAAAAAGAGCGGATAAATCGATTCTCAGTGATGATTATGATATAAAATTGTAAAGGTCAAACGCTAACTACACAAATTCAGTGTCATATATTTGTAGAAAATCAAAGAGCTGATAACTAATAATTAGAACCTTTACTATTACATACGTTTTAGTACATTTCATTTAATATAAAAGTCATAATATTTTGCAAATATGAAGTGATCATCAGATGACTGTTCAACTTATCAAGCTATACATAACTTTTCCTCAGGTATAGTATTTAGCTGTTGGCTAAAAACATCGTTTGCTTGCTGTAATCTACGCAAAGCTTCTCACTGGTAGTCTTAGGTTTGTTTCCAACAGTTTACGTTACTGGCAGCCTTGTTTTTATCCTGCGTTTTTCTTAAATGGTTGACAGCCTGAGGTTTGTTTTCAAAGTTTGCGACATAGTCAGCAGTCTTAGATTTGCTACCAACGTATTTATATAACACAATAGCTTCTCTACATCACAATGTCTTTTAGTATTTGATTGCTTGCCTGAATTTTGCTTTATTTCCAGTTGAAAATGAATTACGAGCAATCCGACACGTTCCGAAATGAACCACTATTGAGCAGTTTTTGATGACTTCTTCAGTTTTGAAGAAATTTTTATCCCTTAAGCCTTTACCTTGAATGGTGGGCCACAGAGCATAGTGAGAGTTATGAGAAACCATTTTTAATTGTCAATATCAGGTAGCACATAATGAAAGAAACCGCATGTGTATAAGGGATGCAGTCGCTCTGTGCTGTAAATAGTGGAAACTACTCTTTTAATTGTTATTACAGAATGCGGCTGTTTAGTGTGGGAAATGCTAGCATTTATCAAAGACGAATACAATGTTATACAAACAACTTGCTGCTCCTTGAAGGTACTTTCTTGAATCATTTATATTTATCGGATTTCAAGTAAAAATCAAGCTTAAAAAACAATCTACCCAACATGATCGTACCAAGTTTATTTTCTAAACTGCACTAGCTGTTAATTTTTGCTAAGCGCTTGACTTTAGAAGATTCTGCACTCAACAGCCAAGAGTCAAATCTGTGTATAGTTACTTATTGAAAAAAATGTTTAAGCTTTAAGTGAAACTTTGTTTTTTCTTGCTGACAAGACAAACGTCATTAAAAATGGAGTGCATGCAGGTATATCGCTTCAGGTATAAACAGTTCGCACTGTATCGGGACTTTCGTGTAGACAATTATTTTATTAACTTGCTCTGAAGTGCTGATTCCAGCTCGAAGATGAAGACCTTTGGGACATTTTGCAGAATCTTCTTCCTTGGTAAGAAGCATTGACAAATAAGATTATTAAACGATGGCTGCTTTATAAGAAAATTGTAACTGCATGAATATATATGTTTTTCTACTGACTCAGAATGATGATCTGAATGCAATAGCTCTAAGTTAGTTCAACTGAGTATCAACAGGGGCTTTGGTGTATAGTCATTCCGTGTTTCATTTAAATAAAAACAGCTGATTGTAAACACACTATTTTGAATTTTTTCAAATGTTGAAAATCTTGAACTTTGCATGTCCCAAATTTTTTTTGTATAAATGTTGTCAGTTGATTGTTCAAGTTTCCATTTTTATTCTTCGCAGCATTCTAATTGTTTTTCAACATAAATAGGCATTTTGAACTTTTGTTTCGTTGTTTAATATTTCTGCATTTTCTGACCAGCGTTTGTTAATGGTGGTGAAGTGAAATTTATGTCAGTTTGAACAAGTTTGCCTTATGGTTTGGCTTAGGCAAATGTTGCAAGTTTCAAAAATCATGACCTAATTTTTCGGCATTGCTTCTTTTGCCTTTTACTTTTAATGCAAATCCTGCTGCTAAAATAATTGCAATTTACTGTAACTTTCGAAAATTTTTTTTGCTGTTCCGAAGCAAACTGTATCGAGGTAACCTTTGTACGTTGGCACGCTTTTGCTGTTGTTTTGCAACCTCTTCCATGATTCCCTGGTCTTAAATAACCACGAAACTTCAAAAAAATGTCTGCCTTTGTAGGTACTTACGTGCAGACGTGTAAATATCCTGAGGAAATGGGATCCATTACAACCCTTCTATTTTACCAGGATCATGATATAGCGTGATGTGGCTATGCAAAATTTGCTCAAAATTCCTTGTAACAGCTGAAAAAAGTACGTCTATAAGCCCTTTACGAACTTTAAAACACACATGAGTGCGGACAATACTGTGATTTGTGCTAAAGTTTTGAATTCATTTCTAGTCAAGAAAAAAATTTGCTACTGTACGTTTAGGAAAAACCTTGTTTGAAAGGTAGGATTTTACTTTGTTGCGGTGGCGCTTGTGTTCAACAAAAGTCAACGAACATTGTAGGCGATGGATTTGCAAGGGTTGCGTGCTCGCCGCTTTTGGGTTTCACTTTTAATGAATGTTTGCTGACGATGAAGACAGGTGTTTATCCAAGCGTACGACATGACTTCATTTTAGTTGTTGTTCGTTGTGTTGTGGCTGTGTTGCGAAAAAATACAGCCATTCCTAGCTTTCGCAAAGTTATGCAAGGCGTCAATTCACTTTAAGCACTGAGATTGCTCGGCAGTGAAGTTTAACGTCGCCCATTAACATGATTATTTACAGTAGTTCGCAATCGCATATGTTAACTTTTGCCAAAAACGTTACACAGAACCGTCGCAAAATATCCATGGCTCTCTTTTTTGTTGCACCACCCACACTGATACGGGTGTGAAAAAAACAATTTAAGAAGCAAAACATTGGCAAAGGACGAAGCCCAGCAATGGTGCAGCATCGGTCGGTCGGCATGCGATAGGACCGCGCAAACCTTCACAACGTTGGGTGTAGGCGCAGCAAATTAGCGGCAGAGTCAGAGGGCGGCTTTCCCTACGTACGAATATAGAAAGCAGCTGCCGCCGCCGCTTCATTAAGCACGCCTTGACCTTCCGCTGCCAACTGCTCGTGTAACATGCTTCGCTCTCATGTACATGTCAGGTCTGGAACGAAAATCCCTTGTTTTGAGGGGCGACATTTCCCGGTATCTGCCCTTCCCAATTATAAAGATTGCTTCAAGAAGAGCTCTTTCCGCTACAGGGTGCAGGTTCACTAACACCAGCCAGTCGATACAAAAGCTTTTAAGATCTCAACTACGGATGAAAGATGTGTTAATTTTCACGAAGCATGGTTTGAGTATAAACCGTTGATACTCGGAGTGAGGAAACGTGTATTGTGTGTGTATCAGTAGTAATAAAAAAGCAGAAAAAAATAAGTGTTTGCTGTGCATGAAAACCCACCAATCACTTTTTATTGGAAATATTTTCTTAAGAAATGGGCTTGTGATCGGCGTCAAGTGCAACGTGCTCATGACCAAGACGTCACCAGTTTTGAATCAACGTATGCAAAACAAACCGTATGGCTGGAAGAATAAGTTGTCGCAGCTCGAGCTTAGTTAACTGTGAAACATAAAGGATTAGTAAGATTGTATTCTGCCTAAAAGAGTGTCCAGGAGTTAAAGCTCAAAAACAGGTAAACGCAGCTAGTAGCTACTGAAATCATCTCTGTGCCCCGGAATAATTTGTTTATGTTCAACAAGTGACAGCTTCAATAAACCATGTTTGAAACCAGTTAATCTGAACTGATGCTTAAACTGATCCTGTTATTATGTGCGAAGCCAGTCAGTTTAATCTCCAACAAATAAGCTTTTCCGTTTTTCTTGAGACAACCAGAAAAGGAAGCCTGATCAATCAGTGAATTATTAATGAGTCCACCTTGTTCTTGGACTATTACTCGGCAGTTTCGCCACAGTCAAACGCATATGTGCATAACGCAGAATGTTTAGCGCCATCCTTTTCCCTTTTGTAAGGGTTTCCTCTGCGCTTGCTGGTAGTTGTTAAAACGTTGAAACCACAGTTGTAAACGGGCCTCATTTTGAAACCCGATCCCAGCCTGAGCCTGACATATGTTTTTGAAGTCCAATTTAGGCCCGAAAGCCAAATTTACAGTTAATCAAAATATGCGAAACTGCGGGGCATTGGTGACATAGCAAAGTAAACATGGCTAAATAATTAACAATTACTCATTTTTCATTGGATTTGATCAGCTCAATTGATTCAACAGTAACTGCTTATAAAAGTATCCGTCATTGCGAAAAAAACTGTGTATGCAGGCCCGAAATCAGCCCGAAACATTTTGACTAACTTGTGCTCGAACCCGGCCCGACCGAAAAGCCCGGCCCGATTACAATTCTGTTTCAAACGCTAGAACTCATTAGCGTAACACTTAGAACAATGCATAAAGTGAAGTCATAATGCAATTTAACTATAACGCTAATGCTGATAAAATTCGTAGAAATGCAGTGAGCAACATTACCCAGGCGGAAAAGAATACCTCGTTCCAAAATTGTAAACACGTTCCGAGATCAAACTTGCGCTTTGTTTGCCCGATGTTGCTGACAACACCAGCTTTATTTTGTCTATCCGCTCACAGGCAAACTTCACTAAGTTTTGAAAAGGTAGTGCAATACCTTGAAGACCGAGAAAGCGAGAGGTGGCCAGTGTCACCTACGTAAGGCGCAAATGCTTTTCAAAAATAGAACAATCTTCTGGAGCGTCCGGGGTTAGATAGATTGGTTGCATTGTGGCTCGCTTCCATTAACGCCCATCGCCTCTTGCGACACGACTGCAGCTGAAAGCAGTGTCGTCGGTTGCAAGCCAGAACTGCACGACTGACTTGCCGCTGACCTTTGCTGAATTGGATCTACGTTTTGCAATTAAATTAAACTTTTACTGCAACGTTCCCATCGCTCCGTGCGTTTCCTTCCATTGTTTCGGCGAAACAAGCGCGCGCGCCGAACACTGCTTTTCCTATGGGACGATTTGGAGTTCCTCAGTAGTTAAGCTGAGCTGAACAAATAAATGAAACTGAGCACGTTTGTACTCGACTGGATGTCACGACGTTCAAACGACAAAGCAACGCTTCTACTTACTGTACAAAACCAAAGCTGACCTAAATGCGAATCTATTTCTCCGGTGAATTGAATCTTGCTTCCCACGTGAAGAAAATTAATAACTTTTGTACTGGAATCGGAAACAGTTGCAAAAATGCGTGTGTTTAAGAGACAGCTAAAGCAAAATATCAATGAATTTCAATTCATTAGTAGTATTTTCAAATCATACGATGAATGTGTGTAAGTTACACTCAGCAATGCCATGGTAAAGCCGGTCATCACGTTGACAAATGTCAGGTGTATTAAAAATCTAGAAACCCTTCCCAGTACGTAGTTGTTACTGCTGTTTTGGCAAAATCGGAACCAGTGGTCGACTTAGGGTTGGGGGCCCGAGGCAAACCTGAAAAAGGGGCTCTCTAATGACGTCATCATACTCAGCCAAGCGTGACAAGACCTTTTGATCAAACCTAGGAAGGCAATATGCGCCATGCGGGCCACAATTGCACTTCTCCATACCGCATCAGGGCTTATGGTTAGGGGATGGAGGTAGAACAAGTTTCAGTGTTAAAGTTTCGAATAGTGGTTAGGTTTAGTGTTAGTTTTCAGAAAATTTTGGCTGAAAATCTTTGTTGAGCTCTGGGTAGTGTTTGTAAGAACTTGCCAGTGTAAAAATCCCGTATTAAACAAGGAATATTAAACTGCAATTTACAATAGACTTAATCAAAAAAGCAAACTGAGTTTGATATAGATTAATGGACTACGAAATAGGTCTATGTTTGAACACAACAAAATTCTTGATTTCATATGCACTACATATGCTCTTAAAGCAAGGGTCCCTTTTTCACAGTCGTCCACACTATATTATGAGAAGCTTCATTCCCTGACAGGTGAAAAAAAATATCATTTGGCATAAATTTTTGCTCTTACTTGATAGGGTGTTTCAGAACTTTTTGGAACAAATTTTAAGCCACAGTCTTCTTAAGGTAATAAGTTTGGTTTGAAGCTTTTCCTTATTTACACATTAGAGATGCTGGTGAGTGGTGGACAGGGGCGTAACGAGGTTAGATGGCGCCCGGGGCAAGAAGCAAGTTTGTTTTTCACCAAAAATGAGGAAAAGTTACGGTTTTTTATCACCAAAAATGAGGAAAATTTACGCGCGAACACCTTGAAGGGAGGCGCTAAAAAGGGGGCCCGGCTCGCCTCCACACAACACCACTGATCAGAGCTACTTTGAAAACACAATTACAAAGAGATCTATATCTCTGCTTCAAACAGTTGTATTTGTGAGGTACGTTAGAAGCAAAAATATTTTTCGTTGTTTTATGTTTGTTTGATTTTTAATTGCGCAAGTTCTCGCTGTTCAAGTCAAAGACAACTTCAGCGCCACCCTTGGTTTGGCACAACGTCACGTTTGCTTTGGCTCAACGTCACGCGTTGATTGTTGTTTTAACAAGCGAAACACAAGAAAATCAAACTGATGGTGTGTTCACACACATGTAACACGAATGCGTAGGCCTACCTAATTAGCATCGCTCAACGTTAATCTATTCACAACATGTTCTATTGAAAAGAGTGCGAGCCAGCAGGATTTCCACTAAAAGTTGCTGAAGCAGTAGTCGTCATAGAGACTCGAAGCATTGACGAGTTCACCGCTTTGTTGCACAAGCGTGACCCAAACAAAAAAAGTTCGTAGCAGGATCGTCCCACTTAGCAAAAGCTACAGAAATGCAGTGTAAGTCCATGTTGCAAATTTAATAGGAATTCTTTGGACAACCACTGTTGTTCGTGGTTCCATTGTTTTCATGTCATTTTTATCGCTGATTTGGTAGCATTACGATTTACACACTCAAACCTTTAACCTCCTCGAATGAATGTAGTTATTTAAATCAACATGAAAGATACTGCTTTGAAAATCTTACTGGGCAATGAGGTCAACGTTTTCAGCATATTCCATTTACCTTAAACCAGGGCCCAAGTGCTTTGATCTAAACATGCAGTTTGTCCTCAGCGAGACGTAAAGTTTTTCTTAAGGGCCTTGTTGAAGGACGTAGTTGGTTTAAAAGCTTGCAACTAACTTTGCATAAAACGACATCAAATCCTACATAAAACGTTTCTTTCCTTTACTATGAATCTTTATTGCTTTTCGCCATCACCGGTCATCATACGCATTTAAAGGTTCAATAGTACAAGCGACTGCTAAGAAATCAAAGCTGCTCAAATTTATGTTTAACAATAAAAATTGTTCATAAGATTGCGGTCGGGTGATACAAGCAAAATTANTAAGCAGCCTTGAAAACACTGCAACAAACACGTGAGTAGCAAACAACGATGCTGCAAACGTATTCCAGGGTAAAAATTGTTAGTTGACTTCTTCGATCACAGGTAAAACCAACACTATTTGTAAAATTTCGTTCACTTCCATGTAAATACAATCAAATAATGAAGACAGAAACACGTGAGATGTTAAATTTGACCAAAAAAACAGCTCGGTGTTAGGGTCGCGAAAACAAGAAAGGATAAAGCAATTTCCCCGCATCTGTAGTGACCCCTTTGTTTCACATGCTTGTTACATAGTTTGTTTCAAAGCAATGATGCATCTTCAACGCTGTTTCCTTTTCACTGCTATGGGGCTTCACAGTGACAGCCCCATTGGAAACCAGTGTTCCCACACTACTCCCAGCGTTCATTTCCTTTTTTGCTTTGAACAAACGTTTAAAAAAAATTGTTTTGCAATGTAAATTGTCGATGAAAGCAACAGACAGGAGACAGCAATTTAAAACTAAATCTCTTTTCAAAACGCATCCTTACCTCATTGATAAAAGTTAAGAAAGAGAATGGCACAATTACTAACAATAAATAACGGTTGGTAGAAAAAACCTGAAGACTATTTTCCCAACGGAATGCGTGTGAGCATTTTTGACGCCGTGAGTGGCGCTGCAGTTTTTCGCAAAACAATGTTGAAGAAGCCAGTATACAGAAATATATCTCAATGTTTCAATTAAAACTCTGCATCCACAAACAAGACCACCCAGGCAACTCTCGCTTCCGCATCGCATTTCGAATTTCTTGGTTTTCTTACCTGTCTTAACGATTCCGTGGAAACTTAGGTTTACAATATTCAAAATCCACTGCGACTAATCACTCTATCTTAGCGGGCCATACCGCACCATGTCCATCTATCATATCTTTCATGCACCATTCCCCACCGCGAACCATACCAATCATGAACCATACCCTTGATGCACTATTCCCCACCGTGTACTACATCATTTACCATTCCACATCATGTATTATACTCGTCATGCACCATTCCCATCATGAACCAGACACCATACACCATCCCCCCATCATGAACCATACCCATCATGCACCATTCCCCATCATGTATTGTACAAATCAGGCATCATTTCCCATCATGAACCATACCAATCATGCACTATACCTCATCGTGTACCATACCCTATAATGCACCATACCTATGTAGCATAATGTATCACACCCCGTCGTGTCCCATACCCCTCATGTCGAATCTTACTTCCAATCCTTTCTTACAGTTGCAGGTTTTCTCCGTTTGGCTGAGAGTGGCTGTGGCAACAAAAACTACACGCAAGAGTTTGGATCAGCCAGCTGCACAGAGAAAAACAATGCAACAGGAAAATTTTCTTGGGTTTTCGAGCCTCCTGCTAACCGCACAGACCTCGTGTTCGCCTTGAAGTTCATTCACTACCACGATACATTTGTTGGCAAAGTTGCCTGGAGTAGTGAAATGTTTCTTCCAGACGGTAAGCTGACACTTCCACAAGCTGCAAAGAAATGTTCCAACAGGAAACTTGCTTGAACACTCACGTGGTTACAACGAACGTTCAAGCTATAGATTGATATTCCGTTGTTTCAAAAGTCAAAACTTGTAAAGCAGTGAAAATGGTGTATTTTTCAAGCTACGTCTTTGCTCCAAAACGTTGGCGTAAAGGGAGACGCAAAATAGGTGTTTGTACCGGACCTGGTTCCCACACAAACTGGCACCGTGTGCCAAATCCTTCGCTATAATTTTTGGAGATTCACTGTATTTTTAGTAAAGTGGTCCATTTCACTTTGACAGCATTGTTTATCGCACCAGGTATGATCCATCGTTTTGGTTTCATCAGTCTTTTGACAACTTATCTTACACTGCATAGGAATGTATTTCCATTGGGGATCAAGAGTTCAAAACGTGAATGTCAAATCTGGAATGAATGAAAATTTAGAGGACAAGGGGCTAATGAAACCTGCAGCTGTTTTATTTTGTTGACAATTATAGAATATAAGTAACAAGTGAGGAAAAGAGGCTTTCAAAACATTTTTCCAGACGTGTGTCAATTATGCCAATTGCTTTCTTCAAAGTAATTGAAACACATCTGTAAATATAGTAAAACATAAACAGAGAATTTATCAGTCATGAAAATTATTTACCAAACGTTAAAACACTGTTAACTTACTGCATCGATGCTACGTACGGAAAGAAGAATGCCTGACTGATGTCACATTGGAGCACTGCAGTAGTGTTCATTTGCTTCAAAAGGACTCTTTGCACTTTGCATCTGTTAGGGACGCAGGAGAAGAGGATGACCTTAAGAAAAAGCATCTTTTAGATCTGTTGACAAAAGCAAAAATCCTGAAAAAACAATTGCAAAAGTCATCCACACAGAAATTGATTAAAAGTACAGGTAGACTTTTAAAAATAATTTTAATGCTAAGTGCGGATAAGTTAATCATGGTAACGATATCCATAACGTATTATTTGTATGCTCTTATTTTCGCAACAGCAACCTTTAAAAGCGGCAGTAAACCAGTTTTTATCTGAATGATAATAATTTTCAGAAAACTTTGTCAAAACTTTTGTTTGCTTCAATGACGTGCTCAAACTTTAACCCCGCATAATCGTTCAGTGTTTTTATCCATCTTATAAGTGCAGCGTGACAAAATATATCAGGATAAAGGAAAAACAACGACCTTAATTCTACAGTTACGGAATGTTAGCCTGAAATTTCCCTTACTTTGACGCATTACGTTCTTGTTTGGCAGGGACTGCGGTCAAAAACTACAGTCTAATACCGCAGCGAGTCTTTTGGGACGACACGAAGCTCTGGTGCGCCACCTACGTGAAAGAGTCCTCTCCTGGTGAAGAAGCATGTCCGGCTGGTGGTACCATTGGTGGTGTTTGTGACGAGACAACAGTCTCCATTACTGATTGGCCACCCACGATCAAAGGGAGCTTGTTGCAGTTTTCAGTCTTGGTCATGTACGAATTCATAGAATGTGTGAAACCGACAGCTGAAGCCACCATCGTGAAAACAACAAATGAACCACCTAAGACTGTTGAACCGAAACCACCTACGAAGGATCAACCGGAAAAACCTGCTGAGCAAGGTAGGAAAACTGAATTATGTGTTTGTAAAGCTCAGCTCAATGTTTGAATTTGTGAAACCTTTTTGGGTAAAAAAAGATATCTCGTCGCTTGGATTGAAACGTAGGATAATTACTGATCAATAGGAAAGACATTGCGATACAAAAGCAACTGCTTTCTGGTGGATAATGTTGTTTTCCTGAGCGCAAGCCTAATCCACAAAAATAGATTTTAGTTTTTACTTTCTTTTCAAAGATGATCCCATATGTAAAATGTTTCCTTAGTTATATATATTCAGTGAGATGTTGTCGTTTCAACAGTTCTTTTTTCTTCCTTGAAAGGTGTCAGAGAACATTTCAAATCATTTTTTTAATTCAAAAAATCACATTTCCGGTTTATGCCAGCTTTCCAAAAAACATCCTTTTGAAGCAACAAACCATATCCTGCATTGATTTGAAAGCGTTCTGTATTTTTTCACGAACTGAAACCACTGGTCTTATGTTTGTGAAAATCACGCAGCAAATTTCATTAAATGGTTATTGATCACTTTTGCATATGTCTGTTTCTTGTATGCAACTGTTCGCAAATCAAGTCAGTAGTTCTTTATCAATTAAAGGCCAGTTTTTTTGTAAACCGTTTACAAATTTGCTATTTTAAACGTAAAATCCAAAATAACTAATCAACGAACGCAAGAAGGGGGTCACGTGGTCTAAGATGCCAACTCTTTTTGTGACCTGCAAAGAACTATAATTTCGGACTTATTGACATCTTTTCTTACTCACTTGCAAACTGCAAACCTTATTAGTATGCTTCTCGCATACACAAAGTGTAGGTTAACAAGTCAAACAAAGGAGATCTTTACAAAGGCAACCAACCCAAGCACTTAACGTTATACAGTTGCAGCCAAACACATCTGGTCTTTGGAAACAGCGCTGAATTGGAGTAGTAAATCTGCGTTAACTGCGGCAGTGAATAACAGTGTGCTATGCTTGGCGCTTAAACGAATTAATCAAGTTTATGAAACCTTTCTGGCGGCATCAACATTAGCACAAACTAGTCATGAAAACATGTACATTTTTATTAAAGAACGTGCAGCCTGCTGCGAAGTTATAATGAACTCAACGTCAGCAAACAGTTGCGTTGAGTTGACTATTACCATGCGTTTAAAAGTGTTATCATTTGGTTTTGGTTGACAGTAATTGGCGACATGCCCAAACCTGAAATTTACTTCTTTCCGGGGAGGTTGAGGTGAACACTCTTTCCCAGATAGCGCTACTGCCATTCACTCAGTCGCTGTGAACCAACCTTTCGACTGAGAGGCGGACACTCTGCCACTGAGATATCGCTACTCCAAGTATTCAAGTTACTACTCGTAATATTCAAGTAATCATAATGCGAAACCAAATACGTACGATTGGTTGTGGTTTCATTCCAGGCAGCATGTCATGAAAAATGTTTAGCAAGCAAAACGTTCTGCTCAAACAGTGTGCTAGCTGTGCGGTCCTCTTAAGGTTTCATAAACTCTGAAGCACAGTGTATATAAAATGAAAGCCTTCCCAAGACCATGCAAATTTTCATCAAACAAAATTTTGTGACACACTTATGTTTCGTAAGTAATTCTTTACATAAGTAATTCTTTCCACAACAATCACGGAAATCGTTATATCTTGAGTATTTATAGTGTAAATGGGACACAATGATGGAACACTTTTAAACTAAAGCAACAAACAAATAAAAAAGATTTATTTTAGCTTTATTTATGTCTATGTTTCCAAGAACTTTGTTCTCGATATTCGCTAGTGGCATTCAAAATGTCAGGACAAAATTTTAGCAGTTCGACTAACAGTGCTTGCGGACAAAACGAGTCCTTTGATCAAAATTATTTTCCCCACGAATTAGTATTCACGCTATTGTTTCCGACATACCAAAAACTGACCGCAACTGGTTCATAAAAAACAAGACATCTCCCCACAGCCATGACCTAACTTCTGTACACTTTCCATTCATCGCCGAGCACACTAACTCTCAACCGCTAATAGTTAGACATTGGAGAGCAACAGCGTTTCAAGTTCGTATAAAGATAAAAGTATCTGTAAAAAGTGATTTTAAATCTAAGCATCGTAGGTTCTGGGTATGGTTGTGCGCAATTGGCCGTTGCATGTCTTCTTTTGTCTAAAAAATGCATACGAATTGTGAACAATGTAATAATTGCGTTCGGTCGGAATCGTTGTGAAAATTTTTAAAAGGAAAGAACATTCGGCGACAAATTCAGAATAGGTTTGGAGTTTGNACCACAAAATCCATGATACTGTTGCAACCTCTTCGGTGGTGTTGCGTTGATTGTGTGATTCACCACGAACGGTATATGCGTGAAGAATAATAAATATAATAAATAATAACACAATTATATGTGTAGCNCGGGCAAGCAATAGTNAAGGAGGTTGCGAGCATGATCTCTACGTTGGTTGCTGCCACANTGCGAAGGTTTCTGCACATGCCGATCGGGATCTCCGATCGCAATAAAATGTTGCTGTGACCGANATGTGGAGGTCGTGCAGAGTTCAGCCTTCACACTAAGAACGTACATCGGTGTGGTTCGTTGTAAAATGGTGAACGGGATATGCGTAACGAATAAGTTGAATAACACCATTATATATGTAGCGCGAGCAAGCAATAGTAAGAGAGATTGCGAGCATGATCTCTATTGTTGCTTGCTGCCACAGTGCGAAGCTTTGTGCGAAGCTTTGCACATGCTTCTCGGGATTTCCGATCGCAACAATACTCATCCATTCGAAAATATCATATGTGTTTTACTAGTGAATAGCGATTTCTCTTAGTTCAAGACCCTGAGGACGTCTTTTAGACAAAAATAATTGGAAATATTGGCGACATTCAACAACATCAACACTTTTTTTTCATAAGTGTCTTTGCAAATTTTTTATTATACTTTGGCCCGCAAGAAAGAAGACATATGTTTCAAATTTGCATCAGGCTGTGACTTCAAAATCCTACTAATAAAGTGATACTCTGGTCCAATGCTACCTAAATATTTGCTTTTATGGACAGAAGCTTGTTGGAAGGTTAATACGCTTATGTTTGCTCTTATGCTCAACAAAAACCCTACTAACGTTTTTGTAAGTGTGCTTTGCTTTATCGAATGCCTCTCTGGCATAGATAAAGTCTCTGTTTTATCAGAGATTCCATGGTATCACGTTTTGCTCAAGCCAAAACATGGAAAATAATTTTTGGAAAGATAGCTAACCACCATGCAACCACCGAACGCCTTACACAGAATTTGCTTTTCAGATGAAGCCAAGAAGGAGACAAAGCCTTGTCCAACCACTCCCAAGCCAGACACAAACAATTCGACACCAACTTCATTGAAACTAATGGTTGTTGTGATCTTCTTAACAATTGTAATCTTCATCCTCATCGGAGCACTGATCATAGTGATTTACGCATGCAGGTATTGTACAACAGACGTTTTCGGCCATTAATGTCAAACTTCAATAAAAAATGTTGTTTCTCGTTATCTTGGTTTGAATCTGATCCGAGTAAGTTGGCAATTTCATCGCTTTTTCGGTTCTGTTACAAGCCAAATGTGCGGAATTGCAACTTATGACGAAAACCAAAACATACAGATTTGATGTAGCTTTTTGTCTATTGCGGCTATCGACCATAAATAACGATTCCTACAAAAAGGTGCCCACACAAGTTGGTATGCTTCAACTTTGTGCAGCATGGATGTATCTTACTGTACTTATTTACTTCAAATTTCAACAATAAAAATGTGTTGGTTGTACGTCATAAGGTCCGTTTTATAACTTACTGCATGACTGTGAGGTGGTTTAAATATAACGTCACCTTTGATGCTAATTTGGACTACCTGACGTTCATTGCTTCACATCTTTCATTTTCCTTCTCACTCCTTCGCGAAAAGTAATGGTGCAGCATTTTTTCTTCATCAATTTGCATAACGTTAAGAAATATGCATTAATAACAGTTTACTGGTTAGATCTCACTTGAAGAGAAACTGAAGGTGAACAGTCATGAAATTCCATAACTCTAAAGTACTGAGCAGTTTGTGCGAATCAATAGTTCTCAGCTTCAGTGATTTGGTGATGTGGACAGAATTTACTACGAAAATCGAAAAGGAAGGTTCCACTTGTTATACAACCGGAATAAAAACCGAAATGCAGATAACGGACCAGCAAGCATGATTACGACCTCAACTCTGATTGACCCTAGGAACCATGTGGTGTTTGACGGCTCTTTTCGATGCTGCTCTTACTAACTTCCAGAGAGAAAATACGTGTTTGAAGCGAAAAAAGTGATCACAAAAAGCATAATTATTGTTGATTTCATCTTCTTCTTGATTCAAACAAAAATTTATGGTAAAAGAGAGTAAAAGGAAAAGCTTAAACTTGTAGCCTCGAACATTATCATCATCAAACAAAATCGCGGCCTAGTCAGTAATCAGAAAGTAGTACACCAAGTGAGACGCAAAAATGTTAGCAACAGATGGTTGTTCGCTTGGTTTCAAGTGAGCAAAATGAAAATTTCAGTCCCTACTGCTCCCCTCCCTGGTAGCATCCTTTTAGCAAACCCTGTAAAAACACACTGTTTGCCATCCTGGAAAAAAATCCTTCCGATGCCCATGGTGAGAATATTGCAAAGAGCAGTGTAGTGGCTGCCCGCTGCCACTACATGGAATTCGGCTAGCATCGGCTAAGAGCTCCCAGATGAAAGTGCCTGGTAGAG
>JGI24022J15233_10002733_pt1 | contig 16843 bp, 5 predicted proteins | sample Ectturendosymbi2_FD_15233 | JGI IMG/M metagenome (IMG submission 15233)
AAAAATCACCAACTCTGTTTTGAAACTTCCAGTTGCAAACTTTGTCGTTAAATAATTCCGCAAATTCATCCTGGACATGGTGGCCTCCTGAAATTTCAAGTGTGTATGGTTTGCGGATCCAATTTTTCTGAATCACATTGCAACGTACTTCTGAATCTGTGTTTTAACTTTAGTCTAAAACTACTCAGTGTTCTCTCAAAGCAGTTAGCCTAGCCCCTAGACTAGACCTAGAGTTTTAGATACAAGTGTGCCCTTGTGTCGGAATGAATGCAACAAGGTCAATATTGGTCAGCACGGCAAAACAATCATGAGGTTACAACGCATAACTTGTTGTGCTTAGTTCAGGGGTTCCCAACCTGGGGTACATGTACCCCTAGGGCAGGGTTTCTTAACCTGGGGTGCTGAAATCAATTTCAGAGGGTGGTGGGGAAGGTCACATATGTGGCAGTCAAAGGTAAAAGGAATATGATGTACTGTACTTGTCTTTCCTCATCCTTATAGTAACCATGTGTTAGCCAATGGTAGGGGGTACTGGACTGCTTAGGGCCTGACCAAAAGGGGTGCTGAGGTAGAAAAGGGTTAAGTAACCCTGCCCTAGGGGTACATTTGCCTATCTGAAGGGGTACATTTAAGGTTAGCAATAGAAGGGAAAAATATATTTATATAATATAAAAGTTATATTGAAAATTCTGTGGATTTTTGTTAATTTACTCAACCTTTTTGTCATAGGAAATTTTTGGGGGTTCAAGGGGTATATGGTCAGAGAAAGGTTGGTAACCTCTGGCTTAGTTGATTATTATTATCATTTGATAGCTCAGGAAGACACCCTAGTAGGCTAAATAACTGACAGCATGAAACATGGTATTACCCATAAAAATTCAGTAGAAACAGATTCACAGGTCTACTTTTAATTTTCTTGTAAAATTTGGAAAAACTTTTATATAGGATTTGTCAAGCCAATTTGTTTTGCAACCCCAAATGGGGTCGCAACCCATAGTTTGAGAAGCCCTGCTCTAAACAATGAATAAAGGAATAGACGGCCTACACACGAGCGAAAAAAAGTTTTTTTGATACACGTCAATGCATGTGCAAAGTCATAGCAGAAAATTCCATGGATTACCTAGTTACGTCTAAAGGTGCATTTCAGAATGCAGTTGTGGTGCGATTATGCTGAATAATGGCCCAAATTGGCAGATAAAAATTAGAGGGTTTTCTTGATTGGAGTTTGGTTTACGGACCCCCTAAAACACATTTATAGGCCCCTAAGGGGTTCATGGACCCTAGGCTAAGAACCTCTGGCCTGTATAAACGCACTTATCGTAGCCCAATAACCACTAAGTGAAAAATAAGTATGGACGCGTCAATCAAACGGCCAAAGCTTCGACTTTCAGGCGGCTTTAGGGAAAACGACGAGCCAAGCCTTTAACGTGCTGTACTGGACAGAGCCATTACTTTAACACTTGTTGCTCTCGAAGATCATTGATTAGCGAACGGGTAGGTATCAACGGTAACGACGAACGAAGCTAGCAGTCAAACACATTGAACAAAACAACAAATGGCAAAAATATCTGAGACCGGAAATAGCGCAAGACACTAGCATGCGAATTGACTGTTAGAACCATCACGGTATCTGAAAAGAGTTGGAAGTGCGTGACTGCCAAGGAACGTTTACGAGGGGATCGGTTTTACAGCAACAGATTGCGATTTAGCTTCTGCAATCTGGATCAGAAAGACGGCTGCCTCGACGCGCAAACAAGGTTAAAAGAAAAGGCAGGCAGAAAGTTTCCGGCTCGCACTCGAACCACTCAGGAATCCAACTTGACACCTTTCGGATGCAGGAACGCACCACACCGTTCGACCTAGAGACAATGCTGCAGCATCCTTACACGCCGAAGGAGTACAGCGGCTAGCCGCTAAATTTGCTGACCTTGCAAAACACAACGCAGAGATTCAATCTCCTCTTGATGGTGTTTGTTCAGGTCTTCAACAGCTTCCTAACAACAGCAAAATTTTAATAGGTTTGGCAGAAGTTATGACGAGGATGAAAACCCCGTACAACAACAGTCAGCACAGCACAATAGCAACGCACCACGTAGCTAGAATGGTTGAAAAAACAAGCTGTTTCGCAACAAATTCTTAATTTTTGACAGCATATGAACTTGTTTCAGTCCTAACCGGAGTTTCGTGGATATTTCACGAAACCAAAACTGGCAGATTATACCATGGCTGGTATCAAAACAGGCAGTCTAAAACAACAGATGAAACTTTTGACAAACGCAAATAACTCACACCTGTTTCGTGTTTTCGGAAACAGATGCAACCATTTTCAAATTTTCAAGTTCATCGCGGAGCAAGGACAGCGTTGCTTCAAGCTCACTTATCTGCTTGCTTGCTTCAAATAACTTGGAACCCTGTTCTCGAATTGTATCTGAGAAGTATAGTTGAAAAAAGTGGGAATCAATAGATGTTTTCAAGTAGAAGCAGCAAGATACTACTACGAATTGCTTATGCATGCAACATTTTTATTTCACAACGAACAATGGTACAGCAACCACCAATATGATATATGCAACGACAGTGGTAACTGTTTTGATTTTAACCCTGCACTCCTGAAGTCAAATCGCTCAAGTATAGCAAGACACAAAATAGATTTTCTTATCTAGTGTTGATCTCACTGTCAAACAGACGTAGGAGCTTGTATACTTTATCTCAAGCTGACGTTATAGCTGAAGGAGACAATTTAGACATGCACAGGAACTGTAACAACAAAATGATTTATTTTCTGAAACCACAGTACAAATACGTGACAATAGTCTTTGGCAATACGGGTCTTTTTGTCATGCAACTTTGGTACTTAGATCAGTGTGGTCCAACTCAGGCCTGCGGGCCATATGTGGCCCGCCACACCGTTTTCCATTGCCACCGGAAGCACTCAGGAAAAATCTTCAAATATAAAATTTGATGAAAAAACGTGGTTACATTTGTCTCACTGAATTGCCTGTGCTTGATAAAGTGCATTTGCACAAGAACAATGCATTTTCTGTGTACCATTTTGTTTTATTTATTTATTTTGTGTTCAAATTAGAAGATACGACCCACCACCAACTCTCCACTGAGGGACCTGACTAGATAACCTCTGTGTTTTTTTCGGTGCCCTGGCATTCGTTGTCTTGAAGAGTATATCTGGCATGATGAACTCAGTACCACCAAATAAATCTGTCTATTTATCCGCTAAACGCAGCCTTCTCAAAGTGGCCCTCGTGCCAAATTAATTGCCCATCCCTGCAGTAGGTAATTTTAAGTAGAACAAGCATAACATCGTTTAATAAAAATGTGCAATAATAACAGTGTTAGAGAATGCAGAGAGCTTCTGAAAATTAGTAAGTGTGTGATAGCACATTTTCTTCAATGAAGCAAGTCAAATCTAAAAACAGAAATCGAATGGCAGGCGCAACACTGTATGATAGTGTCAGAGAAGCCTCAACCACAGGCATCCCACTGATAGAGATCTGTAACACATTCCTATTTGCTATTGTGTAATAATTTCAATGACGCACTCACTCATCTTCCTTTTCTTAGTTTTAACTGTTGTGAATCTGTAGTTTTATACATCATTTTACTGGAAGTGGCCCACGAGTTGTCACGTGTTTGTAAAATAGCCCATAGGTCAAAAGTAGTTGGACCACGCTGACTTAGATAATGGTGTTATTGGTGTACGTTCAGAGTTTAAATAAGAATACTATGTGACTGTGCTGCATGACCAAAAAGCAGGGCCATTGGAAGCACACTATAATCTTTGCAAATCTAAGCAAAATAAAGTGTTTGTTGATATTTTGCTGTCAGAGTTAAAACCAGGCCTATGGAGCTGGGCTCTACTTAAAATTTCAGGAGCTAGATGTTTATAAGACAGCTGCAGCTTCAAACCTTGTGCAGAGATACTGCTGTCATTAGCTACTTTCATTTTTCATCATTGTAATAGCAACCCTTCACAAAATGTAAAAATGTTGTTGCTTACTCTCTGAAGCCTTTTTTTTTAATACACCATGTGCTTAGGCCAGCTATGTCCAACCATATTTGCTTACTAAGCCAAACATGATGTCACTATCTTAACCAGGGCCACACATTGGATGACTTAATTTGATCCTAACATACTAAATTTAGTTTCAATTAAGGTGCTGAAAGCGTTTTAATCGTAACTGCAATGGTAACAACTGTTTGGTATCTGTAACAATTACATGAGTGTGATTTCATAGGCAAGTTTAGTGCCAGTGGAACCAAGGTAGAAACCAGGAAACTAGTAAAAAGTTTTGCACCAAGGTGTCAGTGGACATATGGAAATCTCCCAGCACGCAGTACAGATGCAATGAAGTGGCACTGAGGACCACCCGCATCAAAAATGTCAAATTTAGGATTATCGAAATAAGGTCAGGTTGTCAGTTTGTAGGCTACTTCTACTGCAGCGAAAACCTTTAATTGGGTCACATGTGGCTCGCGGGTTGGACATAGCTGGCTTAGGTATTAAGTCAGCAAGCAAGGCTCACAAGGTACAACTAAACTTTTCAATTTCAAGTAACTTTTTAATCCCTAATTGCATTAAATGGTAACTGTGAATGAAAAAGCTAAGTGGGGTTTTCTGCCACGTTGAGAAAGTGATAGGGAGGTATACTTGTTTAGTTGAACAGGAAACACTTGTGTAGACAAACTGTGATCTAAAAGTTGAATTTGAAACGCTTAGAAAGAATTTGAAACGCATTTAGAAAGGTATCAAACACACACTTTTAAGTGTTGTTTAGAAGATCCAGCAATAAAACTAATTCATCAAAATGCAATAGACCTGGTTTAATGAGCCTACCTTGGGACTGGACAATTTTGGGATTATTAAGCGGTTGGGCTTATTAACCAGGGGACAAATTTTTGTCCCTCTCATGTGCATAAATGAGTATGGCTGACTGTGCTATCGCTAATAGTTGCTTAATCTAATAACACTGTACATGACAGTTACTGGTAACAAGCAACTGTTCATTATGGTAAAACAATATTCATTTCCACGCAAAAACATCAAGAGTAAGTTGCCAGGACAAGGCTACGTCTGCACATCTCTTTGCCATTTTAAAAATAAATCCAGCAGAGCAACAGTTGTCTCACCTGTGGATTACGGCACAAAAAAACAATTTGAAGTCAGAAGCATAACGAAGTGTTAAACAGTCAAAAACAAGACAAAGTGTGAGTTGCAACACTTTTGCACTCAATTTTAAGCAAATCTATTTGAGAATTGGCCGATTAGGCTGGGTTTATAAAGTGTTTTTTTTACATGAATAAATGGAATAATTCTGCAGCGGACAATTTCAAGCTTATTAACATTTGAGAGCCGGGGTACGATATATTTGTACTTTGAAATCGGCCTAAAACCAGCAGTTGTTGGTTGCCTTACCAACGCCATAGCTCCTCTGCTGATTGCGCTAGAGTAGGGTTGCCATACATCAGGTTTTTCCCGGACACGTCTGGGATTTTAGTGGCCTAATATGCATCAGGGAGAAATGTTAAAAAGTGCTTCAATGTCCAGGATTTTGGACTAATGCCTTTTATGAAATCTAACCGCAATGTTTTCACAGCAAGAATTACTAAGTGCTAAAGATTAAACTTTGCAATTTTTTACAATTAAAAATGGCTAAGCGACAATGTACAGTTACTGACGAGATGACGGCAATACATCCATGTTCCTGGAAAAGTAGAAATGAATGGGAAGCAGAATGCTTAGTTTGTAAACCAGGAACATGCATGCATCTCGGTTTCATACTAGTATCGCAGATTGAAAATCACATCTCATTTCTGATAAACATTGCAAATCAGTAAGTGGAGCTTCCTGATCAAGTAAAGTGACAACGGATGTAAAATAGAAGATGAAGTTAATTTTTGCTCTTTTCCTTTTGTACTGTATTTATCCTATTGACACGGGAAAGCAACGGTGGCAATGTGCTTTGGATGCATCCGGAGTTTATACCATAATAAAAGTGTTTTCGTCGCAAAAATTGGTTACAGTAACTAACATAAAAATCTGTCAGGAATTGCACCTCATCAGATATGGTAACCCTATGCTAGAGAGCTGTTCAAGGGCTCAAACGGATCAGCCAGTCTTCTAGCCTGCACGTGAAAAAAAATTTTTGGTTGGCGGTTGCAGATTGTTTGTGAGTGACGTCGTAAGTGAAGTAGGTTTTAGGCCATTTTGTCTCATGTTACCTGGCATAGAGCCCAATAGCTAAGCCAAAGTATTTTGCTGAAGTTTTCATTGGAAACTTAGCTCGAGTCTGAGTCTTTTGAGCCTTTGATCGACTTTAGCATTTCTGGTTCAAAAGTTATGATCTAAAATAAACAAATTAATTAATTACCTATTTAATTAACTAATAAGTCAAATATTTTTATTACTTTTGATCATAACTTTTGAACCCGAAACCCCAGCAGGTCATCCAAAGTATCAACAGACTCGGATTGTAGCCTAGTTTCCAATAAAAACTTCAGCAAAACACTACCATCTAATGGTTTGGACCCAGGGCCAAGGTGGCCTAAAAGTCCTCCACATATGATGTCACTCAGAAAAAATCCACAACCGCCAACCAAAAAATTTTTTTTTCAAGTGCAAACTACAAGACTTGCCGAGTTTTTTTTAGCTTTTGACAGTGTCTGTAGTGCTTACCGGACCAGAGAAATTCCCACACAAAGCCACGTGCAATCTGGTTGCTTTTGTGCGAACCGTTTGACTTAACCCAGGTGCGAAAGTGTTAACACCTTCACTGCCAGGTGGATTCACCGATAAATCCCGCATTTTCCTACCTTTTGCAACTCCATAACTCTCCAGTTGATTGTGCTAGAGAGCTGTTCAAACCCTCAAAAGACTCTGCAAGTCTTCTATTTTGCAATGAATAAAAATTTTAAGTTATGGGTGTTTGCTGGGTGATGTCCTAAGTGGGGTAGATCTAGACCACTTTGGGCGAGGTTATTAGGCCCTGGGCCCTAACTGCCAGAGGGAAGTGTTTTGTTCAGGTTTTCATTAGAAAGTAGGCTAAAATAACCAAAATTTGAATAAAAGAATCTTTTTGGATAATTTTTACACAAATCTAGTTTTTTCGGCCATAACGCTTGAACCAGAAACGTTAGAAAGCCAATCAAAGGCTTAACACTTTGAGAGCCAGTGCACAATATATTAATACTTCGATTTCGGTGTAAAAAACAGCAGTTTTCGGTTGTCTTACCAACACCCTAGCTCCTCTGCCGATTGTGCTAGAGAGCTGTTCAAGGGCTCAAATGGATCGGCCAGTCTTCTAGTCTGCACTCGTAAAAAATTTTTAGGTTGGGGGGTGCGGATTTTTTGTGAGTGACGTCAAAAGTGAAGTAGTTTTGGGGTCATTTTGGCTCATGTTGCCTGGCCTAGGGTCCAACCGCTAAGCCAAAGTGTTTTGCTGAAGTTTTCAATGGAAACTAGGCACGAGTCCGAGTCTTTTGAGCCTTTGATCAACTTTCTAGTGTTTCTGGGTCAAAAGTTATGATCTAAAATAAACAAATTAATTAATTAGCAAATTAGTCAAATATTTTTACTACTTTAGATCATAACTTTTGAACACGAAACCCCAGCAGGTCATCCAAAGTATCAAAAGACTCATATTGTAGTCTAGTTTCGAATAAAAACTTCAGCGAAATACTACCACCTAACGGTTGGCGCCCAGGGCCAAGGTGGCCAAAAAGTCCTCCATTTATGACGGCACTCACAAAAAACCCACATCCCCAAGAAAAAAAACTTTTTTCGAGTGCAGACTAGAAGACTTGCCATGTCTTTTGACGCTTCGACCAGGTCCATAACTCGTACAGCAGCGGAGAAATTCCCGTGCAAAGTCACGTGCATTTCAGCATTTTTTGTCGAAAATCCTCAAAAGCAAGCAGATGCCGAATTGTTAAAAGACTCGGATTTTAGACTACTTTCCAGTAACAGCTTGAGCTAAATACTTCCCTCGTGGTTGGGACCCAGGTCCCAATAACCTCAGCCAAAATGGGGTAAAACCTACCCCACTCATGACGTCACCCACAAAAAACCCAAAAGCCAAACTTTTTTTTCATGTGAAACAAGAAGAGGGGTTTGAACAGCTCTCCAGCACAATCGACTGGAGAGTTATGGAGTTCCAAACAGGGTTGTAGAGCTGGAGGTTTTTGGGTGGAGCCAAAGTCGGATTCCTAACAACACTGGGAGTCAGAGTTGGATTTTTTGTCTGACTCCGGATGTCCAATTGGATCATTTTTTACATCACACTCCTAAATTGGGAATTTCTGTTGAAATGGTACAATTTTTTTTGTAACTTTTGTTGAAACAGGGATTTCTTGCTGTGCACCGTGATTTCCATTGATTTTAACAGCCAAATTTCATTCCCTTTATTTTAAGGAGTCGGGAGTTGGGAGTCAGAAATTTTGGAAAGGTTGGAGTTGGGAGTCGAATATTTTACCTCCAACTGCGCAACCCTAATTCCACGGTGGCACGAAAATGTGGGATTTACAGTTAAATCCACTCGACACCGAAGGTGTTAATGAAAATATTTAACAATAAGGAAATTTAGCTCACTACAACTTACACAGCACACATGTGAAATCATGCATTTTTACGAAGCTAGTTACCCTTTGTATATATACTTCCCACTCTTCTTTGGAAGTTTTGCAAATACTTTTAGTTACTGCTGTGCAAATCCGACAGGAGCAAGAACTGCTAACAGCATATTCATTAACAATGATTGCCAGAAATCTCACACCTTTTTGAACCAAACAATTTCATGAATACATGCAAAAATTCAGTTTTGTTTTGTCACAACAGTAATGCTGTAAAATTACCAATTTATAGTTGCACTTTTTTGGCCATAACTTTTGAACCAAAAATGTTAGAAAGCTAATCAAAGGTTCAAAAACTCAGATTCTAGACTAGTTTCCACTAAAAACTTTAGTGAAATACTTCCCTCTTGTAGTGGGACCTATAGCCCTATAACCTTGGGCAAAAAGGCCTAAACCTATACTACTTATGACGTCATCCACAAGAAAATAAAACCCAAAACCTAAAATATTTATTTCATTGCAAACTGGAAGACTTGCCGAGTCTTTTCACGATTTGAACAGCTCTCTAGCGTAATCCACCGGCGATTTATGGAGTTGCAAAAAAAGAGGAAAGTTACATTACATATACTCTTGTGTTCTCCCTTTGCAGTGTCATGAGTGGTCTCTGAGCACCTTTGACCATTTACTCTGTGTCATGGACAGGGTAGACAAAAACCCAGATATTCTTTTTGTTTTATTTTTTTAAAAACTATTTTTTGTTTTTTGTATAAAGAAGCAAGATTTTGTTTGTTATTTAAAGAAAACAGAAAAAACGTTCTGAATTGTTTTTATTCCGTCATGCAATATCACCATTTTCAGAACTAGTGTATTTTCCGGACCATAAGGCACACTTAAAATCCTTCAATTTTCTCAAAAATCGAGAGTGTGCCTTATAATGCGGTGCGCCTAATGTATGGATCTGGTTGTGCTTTCTCGTCTCAAAACAATTTTATGTGCAATTTATATTAATAGCACCATTTATGATAAACAATTTTATTATAAACAGTGCTATTTACGTAATTGTTAGTTACGATTTTTTTGTAAACAGACCATCGTGTTGCATAATAAACCAACAACAATTGCAATGAGCAACATCCCAGAGTAGCTAGCACATACCACAAATCGTATTACTCTGTGGGGCTCCAGACTACATTGCTGCACACCGAATCAAACACACGCACGACTTTTATTTTATTCTATTCGTGTCTTGCGAATTAGGCGTGTCATGTATGTCAGATTAAACTTCCTCGTATGTAATGACAGATTAAACTCCCAGTGACAACTCATTCACTCGGGTGACTCCGGCACTCGGCAGTTATTGTGAAAGAGTTGAGTACAGTTTGACTTATCTAAGTTTTGCTTGATTTAATGCGCCGTATGTATGGAAAAAAAAACAGTTAGCATTCAATTTTTGATACTGCGCCTTATAATCCAGTGCGCCTTATGGTCCCGAAAATACAGTACACAATAGGGTGGTCCTTATTTGGAAAGTTTGGAAAACTGTACGGGAACCAGGATAAATTTGTTCGTTTTTGGTGAAAAACTATCTATGCAAAATATCTCAGAGAAAAACCGATGTTTACAGGTTGCACATGAGCAGTGAAATTTAATGGGTCCTTCCATCCCAACTCAACCAGTGCTTCCATGGGCACCATTTCAGATTTTGCTCAAAATTGCACCAAATGTGCCCTTGTGGGAGCAATGAAAAATCCCCAAGTTTCAGACCAAAATTCGCAGCAGTTTAGATTTTATGGCTTTTAAGACTGTAAGGGTCACAACTCATTTTTGCCCTCATGTGTTCATTTTGAAGGATGTTTGGAAGCCCATAAATTCATTTTTGTACAAGATATAGGTCTGAAAATTGGTACTCTACATAGTTCTGGCTTGCTCTTCCTGAATCTGCTGTCAGAATTGAGCTAGGAGGTATGGATCAAATGTTATAGGCATCTCAAAACTGAATTTTTGTCAGGCAGCGTATACATTTGTCACATTTTGACCACCCACCATGAGGCCCCGTCTTGGTCAAGATCTGAAGATTCACCTGGTTTATGACATTTAGGAAATATTCATTGAGTACAAGGAAAAGATCTTGATACAAATAGCAAATAATGGTTTTACCGGGTACTGAAAATGGTAGCAGCCCAAAAAATAACCCTTAGACCCCCTTGTTCAGGGGTGTAAATAACTGTGTAGATGGGACAATCGTACTGAACAAATTCTCTGGTCAGCTCTGGTACCTCTCTGAGAAAATAGTGGCTTTGGCTTTTTTTGACCTAGAGGTGTCAGGTGACATAAAGTGACGAATGGTTGCAGCACTTGACAAAGATGGAGATAAAGATCCTCCCAAACTTGCCCTGAGGAAGGACTTTTCAAACAACTGTTTGGCTGATTTTGCAACAAAAAACACACGTCACTTCTTCCTCAAAATAAAAATGGATCAAAAGTTTCTAACCAAGTCCCCTGACTCATGGAATGATCAACCAGGCGATCTGATGGCCAGAGAGTTGGTACAAGGAATCCAAGTCACAAATGACACTGCAGAGCGTGGGATGGCACTTATTCAAGAATACAACTGGCTTGTAACGCATGATGAAGAACAGCTGCCGATTCTCATGGAGATTGTGACTGAGCATAGGCATGCCTTTCCTGACAGGAAAAAGAGTACACTACTCACTGGGCAACGATGAGTGGTGTGACATCCACGATTCCCCTGCCTCTGAGCAGCTAATACTCTGTAAAAAGGGGGACCCAGATATCAACATTTATAAGAATCTTCATTGCTCATGTGCAACCTCCAAATGTTCTTCCACCTTGGGAGTTTTTTTACACAAGATAGTTTTAGCCTAAAAGGAACACAACCACCTCAGTTCCCATGGTATTTTTTACTGTTTAATTTTTGCTATGTATTTAAGGACCACCCTAGTACACAATAATAACTTGTTTGACCTTCAAAATTGAGGGTAAAGAAATGTACCCCATCTTTGTTTTCACAAAGTGTTGAATTGGTCAGTTCACTCCTAAGTGGTAAGGCTTGGCAAGCATGCACAGAGCAAACAGAGAAAAACGACTTCCAAACAAACTCTGCAGTTTCATGTGAAGTTTATGTGCACGCCCTGCTAGTTCAGCAGCTATAGTGTGTTTTTTCAATATATGATTTGGTATGGTCCAAAATCAGAAAGTTTAGATGCAAAGGCAGAAAAGTTGGTTAAAATATACCGATTGTGCAGAGTTGAAGATAACCATTAGAATGTACTCAAACTATTTGATATATTTTTATCTTTTTTTCAAGACCTTTAAATTTTGTTGCTGTTCGTTTTCTTTGATAAAAAAAATTACAGTTGACTGTACATTCAAGTGTCCTGTTTATTTTATTTTTACTTCTTAGTAGATTTTTCAAAGGAAAAGTAAAGAGTGGGTTTTTCGGTGGGTGTTATTGGTTTTCTTGGGTTGTTTTTTTTTTTACAACAACCCTGGTCATGGACCACATGTCTTCTTTCGCAATGAATGCTGCATTGGTGGTAAGCCAATGACAGCACTGTGCACAAAGCTTTCCCTTGCACACATTCATTAACGTTAAGCACAAGGCCGGATAGGCTGCAAATACTATTTTTCTGGTCTTCAGTATGGCCTTACTAGGATTTGAACCCTGTCAAACAGCTTCAATGGTGCACGCTCTATCCCACTGCACTACTTAGTCGTTCAAAAGACATAGATATTGAGATGCTTTGAAAATGTTTTCCAAATTTGACGCAATATGAGATGTGCAAGGAGCTCTTACCATGTAAACAATTGCCAATCTTTAGTTGTCAACTTCATCAGGCTTTCCTAATTTGCAATTTGCATTAATGTACAACAGTGTTTTGACTAACTTTTTCTAATCCATGCCAACTTAGGAAGTCCAGTGCCACTGACACACAATTGCAATATTTCATTCTTTGACTTTTGTTCAACAACATAACAATATTATCTTCTTTTGATATATGTTCCTAAGAGATGATCTCTCATTTTCATATCTGCATTGCCCTTTATCAGGAAAAATTTTTGCAATGGATTCTTTGCACAATGTGAATTCATGCAGAACTTACTTCAGATGTTTAGTGACAAGCATAGGTGAGAATATCACATGCACAATGAAATATTCAAATTGTGATGTCACAGAACAAGACAGGTTCTAACAGCAAGCAATGTCTTTGTTAATTGCTTACTGTTTTCCTGCTCCTGCCCTGGCACCAGACAAAATTAACAAGTTGAGTTGCATAAAACTTCATAAATATTGTATTTTTGTCATATTGTCTAAATGGGATCAATTCAGATTCTATTTGATTAAGCATTGCTTGCATGTTTTAGGACTGAGGATGGGTAGTTTACATGAAATCAATTTCCTATTGAAAATATTGCTGATTGATTCCTTGCTTACCTTGTTTATGGAGAGTACTCACTTGGAATTGGTTCATTCACAACACAAAACAAATTTAAATTATAATAAGACATACTTGACACATATGTAACAATACATACCACAAAAACTATGTGAAACACGAGTAAATAACAGTAGCAAGCAGAAACAATCAACAGCAACTCCACTAAATTTTGTGACATCTTACTTTCTTTCGCAAAGTAAAGCTCTTTGATTTTAGCCCTTTTGTATTCAAACTCAGCTTCCATCTGTGTTTTTTCTTGCTGACTTTGAGCAAATCGATTTTCTACTTCTGTCAATTGTTGCTGAAGTTGACTTATTTGCTGATCTAGGAAAAACCAAAAACTCATGCAATATATCAAAATGTATTAGCAATAAAATTAGTTTTTTATCTCATAGAATTTGAAACAGTGCAGGGACATTCGTGGGATAAAAATCAGGTCCATGACATATAAGATTCAGAATTTAAAAGCAAATTCACATCCATGAAACACCATGGAAATGATTATTCATTTTCAGACCATTGTCTTTGAAAAATCCAAGGGTCTTGTTATCTTTTCTTAACACCTTGAGAGCTGGTCTATGAATATATCGTACCTGGATTTCAGCCTAAAACCAGCAGTTATCGGTTGCCTCACCAACACCATAGCTCCTCTGCCGATTGCGCTAGAGAGCTGTTCAAACGCTCAAAAGATTTGGCAAGTCTTCTAGTCTGCACTTGAAAAAAAGTTTTTGGTTGGCGGTTGTGGATTTTTTGTGAGTGACGTCATAAGTGAAGTAGTTTTTAGGCCATTTTGTCTCATGTTACCTGGCCTAGGGCCCAACTGCTAAGCCGAAATATTTCGCTGAAGTTTTCATTAGAAACTATACTCGACTCGGAGTCTTTTGAACCTTCGATCGACTTTAGCGTTTCTGGTTCAAAAGTTATGATCTAAAACAAACAAATTAATTACTAATCTAATTAATTAATTAGTCAGATGTTTTTATAACTTTAGATCATAACTTATGAACCCGAAACCCCAGCAGGTCATCCAAAGTATCAAAAGACTCGGATTGTAGCCTAGTTTCCAATAAAAACTTCAGTGAAATACTACCATCTAATGGTTTGGGCCCAGGGCCAGGTGAAGTGGGTAAATGTGGCCTAAAAGCCCTCCAATTATGACGTCACTCATAAAAAATCCGCAACCCCCAACCAAAAAATTTTTTTCGAGCGCAGACCAGAAGACTTGCCGCATCTTTTGAGCCTTTGAACAGCTCTTTACCACTTTCAGCGCCCAAGTTCCCCGCCCAAAGCCACGTGCAATCCGGTTGTTCTGTCATGAAAATCCCCGAAACAGGCTGGACGTGAGAGTGTTAAAGACCTTTTCCAAAAATAGTGCAGTTGTAGTATATTTCAGTGTGATTCCACAATTTACAACCTGTAGTGTTTCTAAACGAAAAAAACAGAAAATTTTGCTGGTGGACCAACACTGGTTTTCACCAAACCTTTTTGCTCTGAAGTTTGATAATTAGAAAACATTACATCTAGATGGCAGATCTGACAAAACCTAAGAACTGCATCCAAGCATGAACTAATTTCCGAATTTTATATTTTTACTAGGCAAGAACATGAGCAAAAACTTAGTTGTGCCAGCAAGGAATTACTTGGAGGTCATGCTAGGACTGGTAATTAGTCACCAAATTTGAAGTTACACATCTTGAGTAAATGGCCTGTACTACCAAGCAATTTTTAGGTTTGCAAAAATTTAGTAAGCATTCACTTGTGACCCACTGCTTTTGTTAAAAAAACTGCAAGAGGGTCTGGTTAGACTGCTAAACAATGCAATGATAAAAATATGAAAGTTTAGTAAAGGTAGGATTAACATTACTATGACACTAATGAACACTTAAACCCAATGTAACAGTAATAGAAAGATAAACCACTACCTAAGGCATTTCTAGACTGTTAAACAGAGGTGAAAATGAAAGCCAAAATTCTGAGCAAACAGAGTAACACAATGCCACTCCCACATGGCAGTGATAACCGAACTTGGAGCAATGAGCGCCAAACCTTACAAGAGTTCGTGGGATAAAAATCAGGCCCATAACAAATTACTTAACACCTTTGGAGCTGGCTGAGTTTCACTTTAAAAGGTATAATTTGCCCATATTGGCCAAGTCTTTGCAACTCCACAACTCGCCAGTCAATTGTGCTAGAGAGCTGCTCAAGTCTCAAAGACTTGGCAAGTCTTCTCATTTGCAAGGAAAAAAAAGTTTTTAGGTTTCGTTATTTGTGGGTGATGTCATAAGTTGGTTAGGTTTCAGACATGGGGTAATCGTAATTGTCAATTGTAATTGATTACAGTTTTTTGATTAATCGTAATTCATTGAACTGATAAAAATGAAATGTAATCGACCGCATTGCCAATTTAATCGTAATTGACGATCACATTTGCGATTAAACTGAGAAATCTTGAGCCTACATCACTGTGCGATGAACAACAGTTGTGGCGGCTAAGTTTCTTCCTTTATCATCGTTTGTTATAGACATGTTTCAGGGGAGGCTGTTTGCCATCTGTGTGGTTTAAATCCAGATAGTCCAGGGGGCAAACACAGCATTTGTAGCTAATTCTCACTTTGTTCCAGCTAGCCTTCCTGTTGGCTGCCAAAAGTAATGTAGCTTGGTGAGTCTAGTGAGACGTAGCAAAAAAAATAGCATTTGTTAAACACGGGTTGACACTTCGGCAACAGAACAGCGGGTCATTACGAGATGTGTTGGCATTATTTAGATATATATTCAGCGTGAACTGAAGAACGTACTAAGTGCTGGAGTAGGCTGTGTATATAATTAGTACAGTAATTTATATACATTAAATTAACCGTTTTTCACAGGAATAAGGTACTTTAATCCAAGATGAAAGTACACAACACTGATAACTAGCATGTCAACCGTGGTTCACCAGATACTGGTAAAAAAACTCAACAAAACCAGTGAGGTTTTGTTGACCATTGACTTCTGGTCCAATAGATGGATATGCACCTATGTTGGCATCACTGTTCATTTCATTTCAAATTAAAAGCTGCACAATGTTGTGCTGGCTTGCAGAAAATTGTAACCCGCAGTTAGAAGAAACACTAACGAATTTTCAGCATTGCTGGACGAATGTTCAAGCCTGATAGATGTTATTTGACTGAAAGATTTGAAGCACTGATGTTTATCAACTGTAACAAATATTTTAAGCATTTATTATTTTTATTTAATCGATATTTAACACTTTGAGAACCAGTCTACGATATATTCGTACTTCGATTTCGGCCTAAAAAACAGCAGTTTTCGGTTGCCTAACCAACACCCTAGCTCCTCCGCTGATTGCACTAGAGAGCTGTTCAAGGGCTCAAATGGATCGGCCAGTCTAGTAGACTACACTCGAAAAAAATTTTTGGTTGGGGGTGGGGATTTTTTGTGACTGATGTCATAAGTGAAGTAGTTTTAGGGTCATTTTGGCTCATGTTGCCTGGCCTAGGGTCCAACTGCTAGGCCAAAGTGTTTCGCTGAAGTTTTCGTTGGAAACGAGGCTTGAGTCCGAGTCTATTGAGCCTTTGATTGACTTTCTAGTGTGTGTAAAAGTTATGATCTAAAATAAACAAATTAATTAATTATCTAATTAGCTAATTAGTCAAATATTTTTACTAACTTACATTGTAAATCTTTATAAACTGCAGATACTCAGTACATGGTGCAAACTTTGAAGCCAATATTTACAATATATGTTTTCTGTGACTGGCAGTACATGATATGATAGGTGTACCTTTATGAAGCTATGG
>JGI24022J15233_10002734_pt1 | contig 16840 bp, 19 predicted proteins | sample Ectturendosymbi2_FD_15233 | JGI IMG/M metagenome (IMG submission 15233)
ATTTCTATCACAAACTACTGTAAGATCCCACATTTGAGGGATAGCCTTCATCAAGGGTGAGGGGATCTTTGAATCCTAACATTTCAGGCAAAACGGATCAGGTGTGTTTGGGGCGAAACGGCTTTTTCTGGCATCCACACGAGTTTCGTGAAAGTTTTTAGAAGCAAGTTTAAGGCCAGTGGTGTAGGAGATGGGGGGTGCAGGGGGTGGAAACCCACCCCCAAAATTTTTGATTTGATGAAAATCCCTTAAAATCCGGACAAAATCTGTGTAAATTTGGTCAAAATGTGTGAAAACCTTCGCAAAATCGCTTTATATGCTTCGATTTTACAAAAATGGCGCCCGAAATCAAAGTGCAGACGTTTCTTTTTTTTGGAGGTCATGTTTTTTCAGTTCTTTTTCAGGCAAATAGGGGAAATTTGGCAAGTTCGGTGGAAATTTGGGCAAAAATTATGTCTGAAGTGCTTTGATTTGAAAAAAATGCGCCGAAAATGAAATGCAGTCATTTTTTGAGGTCATTTTTTTAGTTTTTTTCGGGCAAGTTTCGGGAAATTTGGGCAAAATCCTTCGCAGCCCCAAATATTTGCCTGCTTCTACACCTATGAAAGGCTATGGGCTTTGAGGGCTTGCACTGAATGCAAAAGGTAGGGTCTGGTAAAGCGTCATTTGCAACCAAAGTGGTGTAGTAGGTAGGTGCGTTCAACACTTGACTAGCACTGACACTTTACTAAACCCTTTTTCCCAAGCCATGGCACTGGTACCAACCCAGGAAGACAATAAAACGTGAAACAGTCCACACGCCAAATTTAGTTAAAAACATCAGGTTTCGAACCGAAAATGCAATTATACAACGTTTTTTCAAGAAATGTACTACGTTAATAATGGTGTACCGTTTTGCCCCTAACAAAAATAATCAAAATGTTGTAGAACAGTGCTCTTCAATCTTTTTGTCATCGAGGAACCCCTGATATACTTTAGCGTTTGTCACGGAACCCCATTAACAAAAATTTAAAAGACACGAATTACTTCTAAGAAAATCAAGTATTTCATTATAAGATAATTCAACAAATGAACAGTTAGTACAGAACTTACAAAGCAAGAAATTTAACGACTCGCTTGTTCTTGCATTTTTGGAATTTAGCTGCTACATTCAGAATTTGGTCATCCGGCAAAAAGAACCCGTATCTGAAATGTGTCGTCCCATTTTCTAATTCTGGCAATTGAATTACATTTGGTCCGCTTCGGATCAGACGCCTCTTTTACATTTGAACTACACTGCTCATTACCGTCCACACCTTCGCTGTTCTTATTATTTTGCTTCACATTTGAAAATATGCTATTTTGCTTCATCTGGCTTGACTAATAGTAAAAAGTTGGGTTTCACATTGTTTTTACTTTATTCTTACAAAGGTTGAACAGCAGCTTTAATCTCTGATTCGGTCTACTCTCTACTTGACTCAGGCTGAGTCTTCTTTCTACTCAGTCTACTCTATTGTGAATTGTACATCGGCAACATCGTATAACTGTGATGCAACAATAACGTTCTTTCTTGTTCCAATATCTGCACTCAACCTCCTGCATACCTAACCTGCCTACTTGGAATCTGAATGCGGCACGGCGGTCTAAAAAAATTCATAATGACGCATCAACATACTGAAGCAAAAATCATTTCCTCTAAAAAACGAGAGACTCTCACGGAACCCCACTAACCCCACTACATGTTTTGCGGAACCCTTGTTGAAGAGCACTGTTGTAGAAAAAGAAGCGGCTTGACGTGGCTATAGACTTTTTTAATAACAACCAACATGTCAAGATTTCTCTTATCACTCTNAAAGTTTCAGCAGTTTGCACGGTTCAGCAGTAATGTTATAAAGTTTCATGAGGTCAAAATGAGGCCTGTTTCAGTAAAAAGTGGCACACGAACAAAAGGATAAAAAATGCCTTAGAAATACCAACATTTTAAACTATTTCTTTTGGCAATTCCAGCATATTTGTGGTTTTGGCAATTCCAGCATATTTGTGGTTAAATACCAATCATTTACGAAATTTTCTTTCAGATAGCCTGTCTCAAGATAAATCTTGTGAGGAGATAAGTAACCAGTAGGACAAAGAGATATTCAAATAACACTTTTCTTACAAATGATTACAATACAAAAATTTCATCTTTATTCTTTGAAAGTTTCTACGCATGTAAAAATTTCTGTGGAATGTTTTGAAAATTTTGGGGGGGGAAATGCCCCAAATGCCCCCCCTTGGTTGCGCGCCTGCTTTGGGTTATCTTTGTAAATAATGCTTTGTGTTAAAGCAAAATAATAGAATGGGTGCAGCTCTCTCACAATGCAACAACGAAGTCTTTACATGCTAACATTATCCCCACAAAAGTTTTCTCTTGACCTCTGAGTAACTTTCTGTTTCACTCTAAATAGAGCCACGAAATTACCTCACAACATAACCACTACAGTGAGCCACTTACAATGCCAAACTGTGAACAAATGTGCTAAAGATTAGAGTACAAGCAAAATCAAAAGCAAATTCGTTACTAGCAGCTAACAGCTTTTTTGGCACATTACGTTAATGAGTATCAAATGTGCTAACGCAGTAACCTTCTGCGATACATTTAATAAAAATGAATTTAATTGTGAAATACTGAGCGCGCCCCCACACTTATCTTCCATCCACTAACGTACGGAGGGGGGCACTGTGCCATGCCCCCCCTCAGACCCTAAAAAAATGTATAACAGTATTCGGCAGTGGCGTAACTAAGGGGGGCAAGGGTCTCAATTTAAAATAAACTGACTTTGTTTACTGGTCACTGATATACGCACTACGCAATTTTTTTATGACTACTGCACGTTTCCTCTGCTTGATTTTCATTTCACGATTTCATTCTTTCACTGAAAAAATTGCTTCACACGTGGCTGTTAAGTAACTTAACACAGGTAACAATGAACACCAGAAAAAAGCTTCGGATGGCGTGAGATTTGAGCCCATAAACTTCAATAAGCGTCTTCGATAAGCGATACATGTCTTAAACTTATAACATCCAAGCACGCATATAGGTTTATTTCATGAGCCTCAGACAACAAAAGTTCAGTTTTCTGTCTCACCGGCTAATAAGTCTCGTATACTTGCTTCCAGAAATACACAAAAATGCGTATTTTTAGGTGTAATATTGTAAAATTTTCCCGGGGCATGGCCCCAGACCCCCTAGAATGGTCGTGCTTTCGGCACTTCCCCTACAGTTGATTTGTGACGTCACACGTTTGCGACGAAACTTTGCCCTCCCTCTGAAATTTTCTGCGTACGCCACAGCTTCCATCACTGATACTTCTAAAACAAAACATAAATAAGGCATTGGTCCCGCTTAGACCTGCGATTTTGTGTTCGACGGCTGCTGCAAATGTAACTGTTAGCTAGTAACTGACTGAATAAGCGACGTTAACCTTCAACTGCCAATAAAGCGTTGCTCACAAACCAAAAGTCTGACCAATCGTCATCCAAAGTTTACGCAGCAGATGCGTTAAACAAGTCAATTTAAAGCAGGGGTCTCAAACACGGGGCCCGCGATGCTTTTTGAAAATTTTCAAATAATTAACATTTAGATAGATGACAATTATTTGAATTGAATGTTAATTTTCAATTTTTACAAAAGACTCATTTTAAATCTCCAAGATCAGGAGCTGATCACCTGTTCACAAATATTGCATCGTACTTTAACCATCCATGTGTTCAGACAAAACTCTCAACCATGACTGTGCCCAACTGAGCCATTAGCATGAATGTGCAAGCCAATCCAACAAGAAATTAACAAGATGATCATCACGCATAACTCATTGTAAACCAGAGACAAAGAAAACGGGAGATAGCAGCAACGCTTGTGTTTGTTTGTACAGGTCACTGAAACTTTTAACAGATGACCAAGTGACTTCGCAGCGGTTCAGCTTAAAACAAATTATGTGGTCTTGTGTAATTTAAGACTTAATTAGGTAGAATTTTTAGCAAATTAAAATTGCACTAAATCAAAAGGTCTCAATTGCAGTTGCAATTGCACAAAATTGTGCAATTAATTACATTCGGCTCACTTATAAAAGAACACTAGATAGCCATAAAAACACTAGAACACGAGATGAAATGCAAAAACACTAGATCTAGTGGAAAAACACCAGGAGCGGTACCACTGCACAGTGCATTTGGCATAGGCACTATCTTTGAAACCATCATTTGTGGTGAAATGCTCGGTACTCCCACCTAGTGTCACACTTTTGCGATATGTCACCAATCACGACACTGGTCAGAAAACGCGATTCAATTAATTCCATTCTGTTTGACAGCAACAAGCATCATTACAGAAATTTAATAGGTCCCTTAACAATTTTGATTGGCTCCTGCACAGATCTTAATTTTCTGGGCAACTTAGTTGAATGCTTGCATATGCACGGTGTTTATGTGTGTTCCTTTTCCTATCGCAATGATTCCAGACGCACCCGCCGAACTCAAAGAAGTTTTCCGACTGCTCCAGCAAAAATTACAATTAGTAATGGTATAATCTCGTTTGGACAAATGTAAAAGCCACGGCATTGCTTGTTGTAATGTGCTTTTGGGATATACTTGCTATCGTCCCGGAGAGCTTTAGAGTAGTTTGTAAAGCGAAAAACATATTTTGAAAACATTTTAGTGAACCACACAACCAGCTATTCTTATGAACTTGTTTACATGGATATGGTATATGTTTTGCTTTTTTGCAAAAAACTCGAAAGCTTTGTTTGATTTGCTTGTTTTATGAATTCACGTCTTCACACCTACACGCAACGGAGTAGAATTTGAGAACACATGGCATTAACAAAGCAACCAGGGCCGGCCCCAGAAGACGCGGGGCCCAATGCAAGACCTAGGGGCGGGGCCCCTCTGAGCAGTGGTGTTATTACGTCATCGTGCTTAGTCAACCGTCTTATGACCTTTTTGATGAAGATATTTTAGCAAATTAACTGTATGAATACTAAAAAAGACGAACTGATCTGTATGTAGGCTACAAGCAAACACAGGGGTTCCCAACCTGGGGTACATTTAAGGTTAGGAATAGGCTACAGGGGAAAATATATTAATATATTTTTTTTTAAGGTAAATGTTAGGTACCCAGTATGGATCTGTAGGGACCCAATTTCTCCGATTCTAAGGACCCAATTTTCGCTGATTCTAGGGACCCGATGATAATTTTCTCTGATTCTAGGGGTCAGATTTTCAATTCTAGGGACCCGAATCGGGTCCCCGAAACGCCTTAAAAACCTGTATTAATATACTATTTTTTCCAAATCTTCCAAAGTATAGAAGTTCTATGAAAAGTTCGGTGGATTTTTGTTATTTTACTCGGCCTTTTGCCGCAACAAATTTTAGGGGTACATACTCATCTAGCGAAATGCTGAAGGAATACATGGCCAGAGAAAGGTTGGGAACCTCTGTGATAACACAGCAGTTTCTTTTATGGGGAGTGGGCATAGCTCATGTGTATCCCAGCTGCAGTCATGTTCATGACCAATAGCATGCTGCTGTGGTGGACATTAGACAGTGTGCTGCTACCACTCGTAATCAAGCCGGAAGTTGTAAAGGAAGCTCTGCAATGGAGCGGAGAGCGCAAGTGCAAAGTTACGTCAATCAAACCGACCTAACAAGCGAATTGACATTATAATGCAATTACTTCACTCTTGTTGAACGACACTTTCGTTCGAAGAATAACTGACTTGGAGAAAACTGTTAATATGAACTTTTTGCTTATCTCGCTTTCGGTAACCACAATCGCAGACGCGTTCTTGCATAAAGGTAACGTCTGGGCGCATGATCGACTATCCGCTTTATGGCGCAATACACGAAAAAACAGACTTCACAAGCGAGGAACCCATGCAAATGCCCAAAGTTCTCCAAAAGCCCAAGTTTATAGAACAGGAGTTCCCAACGTTTCTCTGAACATGTACACCTTGTACATTACATTTTTTTTCGAATTTTTAGAATTTCGAAACTATTAAGGTAGACTCCGTTTTTATGTCTCGAAGTTAATTTGTTGCAAATATACAGTAAATGTACCCCGTCAGATAGGCAAATATACCCCTAGTGGTGCATGTATCCCAGGTTAGGAACCTCTATTATAGAACTTACTCATTATATGCTTCATTATGCATGACCATGGAATGCAAACTCTTTTCATGAATTAGAAATGTAATGTACAAAGATATTTCAACTACCGCATTACAGTTGTAGAAACATTTATCAAACGCAATATATACTGCACTGCGTATGGCTGATTGATAAAATAGAAGCATATATCCTCCCAGTATATTGATAAATAGGAACGAGTGTGCTGGATGACATTCACAGTTTTTGCCAAAATCTTTCCAAAAACAGAAGAATCTTTCGAAAAGTGAACAACGTTACGTTAGCAGAACTACCATCAAAGTTAATGCGACAGACACTCGTCTTGACCTGTTCACTGCGAGTTGAATCACTACACACCTTATGCAGTGTGTGGATCTACTTCAGTCTCAACTGACACTAGTAACAACCAAGTTCTATCCACAAAGATTGGGACGTGTTGGAGCGCAGATATAACGCTCAGCATGAGAACTGGGCCTGTTTGATAGCGTACGATAATAATTAGAGGAAATAAATCGTTCATTCAAACGAGATGATTATTTGCTAACAATGAGATTTATAAGCCTTTCTACAATTCTCGAGTATCTGGCAAAAACAACAACCTCCCCAACCACCATGGCGCGGGGCCCAATGCGGTCGCATCGGTTGCAGCGGCTTGAGGCCGGTCCTGAAAGCAACACACAAATACAGGGCCGCAACCAGCTGATAGTTTCGGATGGGGGCAAAATTATTGCAATTTGTTATTGCACCTAACAAATAAAAGTGTTTTTGAAAATTTCAAGGTTTGCCCAAGCCCTAGTTGCGGGCCTGCATAGCTACATGAAAAACGCGGGGATAGATGTGTGGCGGTAAAAAAGTCTACGCTTTAATGGCGCTAACACGGTTATTTTGAATGAACACAAGCGCAGATGTGTGGCACTATCAAAGAGCATACGCATAGATGGCGCAAACGCTGTTGTTAATGATGTTTTTCCCTCTGCATAGTGCTGTGATAATTTCCAAGTAGTCCTACTCTAAAAATGTATGTGGAAGTGGGAGGCTGCAAAAGACCAGCGCTCATTTGGACTGCAGACCCTTCCAGGGTGAAGCTACTTATAGGGCGAAGGGAGCAGTTAATAAAAGTAAGCAAAGTCTGTTGCTCTGAGTATAAGGTTTTGTAGGCACAATGCGTTTATACGATTAATGGAAACAAAATACAGTCCAGGCAATTTTAAAAGAGGAAAATGATAAGAAATTGGTATACCTTCGCAACATTAAGTTTTGCAGTTTTTGCGCATTTTGTAAATATTTGTGATAGCTGAAGATGGGAAGGCGTCACGACGGTTGTGGAATAGTGCAGCGCTGCAATGTGCGTCACAAAATTTAAGCAAGCCGAGAACTACGCGTGCAACCGTTTGTTCAGAAAATGAATTTTCAGTCGATGTGGTGACTCACAAATGACAACAGAAGTTCGTTTGCTACTTGGTACCTACACGATTTGCAGTGATCGCAACGCGATTGAGGACTAAAGGCATTCCACCAAAGGTGTACCCTGGGGGATTGGGGTTGGAGTTAACCCCCCTTGAGCTTGATGTTTTACAAATACTTCATCACTTGCGCAAAGGGGATTAATTGTTTTTGCATACTTTTTGCTTGTTCGTTTGTGAGTTTGCATGCAAATTTCAAGGAAAATTGCAAATGGGCCAAAAAGTAATAATTAGGTTTTGGTGGGAATCTGGATTATCGTCTGCATCCAAAAACCATCCCACCACTTTTTGCAGACCTTTCGCCCACTACACATGTTTAACAGCTCCGAACGATGTTCTTTCTGACAAATTTACTGTATTATTTTCATCTTAACACAACTGAAAAAATATATATATTGCCAAATTGTAACGCATGATATAGTCCTGCGACACAATTCTCATTGCCACTAAATATGAAAACAAGCAGACAAGACACCATCAAAACATAAACTGTTCTTTACTCATAAATCCAACTTTGAACAAGAAAATTTAAGAGATTTCGGTTTTTGTTCGCCCTACTGTCGTGTTTGTTTTTATTATGGCGTTTATAGTGAAATTATGATAAATTTATCAATAAAAAAAACAATGCATCTAATACTTTTTAACAATATGTTGCTGCCATACTCGCACCCCCTTGCAAACCTTTCAAGACCCAGTGTAAGAATCCAGGTTCTAGAAAGAATTGAGATGTATTTTAAAAACTACAAGTGGCAGATAAAATTAGGCTAGCACAGACGTGGGCAAACTACTGCACGCGGGCCGCATGCGGCCCGCAGGGCAGTCACACGTACATAGATAGTACAAGTAATTTTATCGATTAGATTAGAATTATCAAGCTTTTTTCCACACGTTTCATTCGAAACGGCATTTTTACTCAACCAGAAGTGACTATTGATACCTTCATTTTGTGGCAGCTCACGTGAAACTTTTTTTAAGTTTTAAAGCGATTGTAGGTGTAATATATGTAATACGAGCATGCGGCCCGCGGCAGCAACAAAATCTTCAATGTAGCCCTCCGTAGAAAATGTTTGCCCACCCCTGGGCTAGCAGAAATTGGCCAGCCTGCAAAGGGGGGAAGAAAGATAGAGCGTAACGCCTTAAGATAACGATGGCAGTGGTTCACCTCGCTTTAAGGTCATTTCAAGGCCCACAGAACGCACTATCGTGCCAGCCATTTATATGCTGATAACTCGCCAGCCGCTAGCTAGGGAACTGTTCAAACCCTCTAAAGATCCGGAAAGTCTTGCAGTTTAGATTAAAAACAGGAAAGTTTTGGGTTTTGTTTTGATGACGTCATAACGGGAGTAGGTTAACGCATTTTGGATGACGTCATCAGGGTCTGTGCGCCAACGCCAAGAACCAATTTTGACTTTTTAGTGGAAACTAGGCTATAGTACGAGTCTTTAGAGCTTTTGATTGGTTTTCTAAAAAAGTTTTCACCAAACTTTTGTTTTTTTGGCCATAATTTTTAAACCAGAAACACTACAAAGCCAATCAAAGGCTCTAAAAACTCGTATTATAGCCTAGCTTTATTAAAAACTTGAGTCAAAAAATTGGCTCTTTGGTGCCCAGAGCCCGATGACGTCATGCAAAAATGCGTAAACCTACTCCCATTATGACGTCATCAACAAAAAACAAAAATTCAAAACTTACCAATTTTTTTCTGATCGAAACTGCAAAGACTTTCCGGATCTTTAGAGGTTTTGAATAGCTCTCTATCTCTAGCGGCTGGCACGATCGTACCTTCTGCGGGATTTAGATTTGCATGACCCCTTCAGGCAAGTTTCTATCAGATCCACGCAGTAACTTATGTGTTAGAAGTTTTACAATACGAAGAAGCATTTACAGTAGTTACAGCATTTTAATGAAATGCAACTTTTGTAATTTCACTCTTTGGTTGCCCCAGCCTTGGATACCAGGGGCCGTCGGCCCGTTCCTCCCCCCCTCTGCACACCACTGGTTATAGTTTTTACCGTATGCACCTTCATGGTGATGATCAGCTACAGCCAAAACAAGCACATTTTCTGATATGATGTACGTTCATGCTGTTTGAAATAGTGTGTCTAGATCTGTCTCAATCACTTTCTTTTGAATGTTGATTGTATAACGTTCAAACATGCTGCATATATAGCAAGCTGTTTTGAAACATCAGTTGCCGTAATAGCAACGTTTCCACAATTTACTGATAATCTCGCGAGATAATTTCGCCTGTAATGGTAAAACAATGACGTAAGAATGTCTCATCTTGGGCTTTCTTAAGACAATCAAAAGACCAAAGATTCTCATTGATGAGGTTGCTACTAAAACCTCAGGGAAAAGCGCAGCTTTGTAAAAAGGGTTTGAGGTATCAACCTATTTTTAAGGAAGAAGGGAAAACCGATTTCTAGCGTTTATTAATGTGGAAAAAAGTAAGTATTGCTTGAAGGAAGGTCAAGAGCCGCCAGTGAGGAGGTCAACCAATCGTTTGACTGTGTGTAAGCCCACGAAGCAATTTTGAAAAGCAACCATCATAGCCAGCAGCATTGCCGTGGCAACCACCCATTCTTGATAAGGGTTAGACAAAATCGAATAAAAAGCCGCTGTATGCGCCATCGTGGATATAGCGCTGCACACAAGCTGCACGCCCAGCTTGCATCCTTCAGAACACGCATTGGCTAAGGAAGTGGAATGGAAGAAAATGGGAAATCTGCAATGAAACAATCGTTTTGACCGCGGTTTCTGCAAAATCTGAAATGCACATGACAAAAATGCATACACGTCTATGAGAATAAACAAATCGTAAATAATGCCATGTTTCTCGTGACGAAATTAATGCAAAAGTTCCGCAATGATTCACAAACTGTTCTTCTACAGTTGTAGTCTTAGCCAATTTGTGATTTCGCAGTCTCACAAAAGTCATATTTGTTATTGTTTTAGATCAATTTATACATAGTAATTTAAGCTTCTGTTTGAAATATACAGTTATTAGCTCGAGTTGCTCCATAGCTATCGTAAGAAATCGAGCCTATAGAAAGAAAATGAAAGCTCATTCTCTGTTAACGCTGGTCTGTGCTGATACAAATTTTCAAATTCATGTTCTCAAATAACTTAATAGTAATGCAGTAGTAGTTGACAAATGATCTGACTCAAGAAATGCTGTTGGTTTAGAGAGCGATCGACCTTTGCCAGCACAGCTTGGGGCACATAACTGTTAAAACCCAAATTAAAACTAGGGACGCGGGAGCAGCGGTATGGCAGGGGGCAGTTAAAAGTTGAGCTCAATGGAAATAAATAAAAAACAAAAAGTCTTCACAACACGTTTATTTGTTTGCAAGTAGTTTTCTTTTGCCAAAATATGAGATTTTTGCGCAATAAGAAGATTTTTATGATAAGACGCTCACACATAATAGAGATGATTGTCTCGCTTGCATGTCAAACAACAATTTCCGCCTAAAAACATGTTGAAAATTACATAAACTATGGTAAAACTTCTGGATGCACGAAAATCTGCAGTAAATTTGTTTAAAGTCAATCTTGACAAATTAAGAAATTACCTACGATACTGTTAATGTGAAAGGAACTTTTACCCCCGTTGCCCTCCTTTGAAAAAGCAAGAAGGGCAATACACCCGCTCTCTGATATCCCTGCATAAAAATGTATGTGTAACCACGTTTTACGCAATATCATCTTTTATCGTTAGATCTTGAAAGTCTGATGAGCATATATCATTGCACAATGCCACGTGTGTGCTTAAAAGATTCTAGCCTGGTTACGGTAGGTAAAGATTCTAGCCTGGTTACGGCAGAGCCTGCCGTAAGTGCTCTTTCGTTCATTTTGCCGCTTCAATTCAATGTTGCTCAAATAGCATTTGTTGTCATTTTTTTGGTTTACGCGCTGTTTATTCGCTTCATGCACATCTAAATCTGCTTACAAGTTTATGATCCAAGCAGTCAAGGTGATGGGCAAATAGACCGAGTCGATTTTTCTCGTTGAACCTTGATCTACAGCGACAATGATCCAGGTTGCCAGACCAAGACCGATGCCGATGAACTTGAAGCCGCCTTCGTCCGAACGTATGTAGTAGTAGAATAAGGAGCCCGGATGCTTGGAACTGATGCTCACGGTGTCCATCGTTGTAACTCAGTTTCTACTGATTTACGCTGAAAGGAACAGTTTATATCAAAGAAATAAGAACAGGTTGATAATTCCTGCTGTACATTCTCTATTTGAGGCCTGCACAACTCAGAAAGCTCGAAGGGCCAAATTATCAGCATAAATTTCCGCGGGCAGCAAAAGTCTATTTCATTTCGATGTAGAGATTTCGTTGTAGTATGGACGAAATTCTGGAACGACAATTACTTATTCGAGGTCGAGTTTTTGCAATATTTTCTGCAATTGAGAAAGCTCTCGCCGGCCGCAAGAAAAGCTTTAGCGAACCACATGCGGCCCACGGGCAGGATGTTGTACAGGCCTGCTTTATTTATTTTATAGAAGAAAAACAATTTTATGCCAGAGGGCGTAGTCATAGCATTTATTATGCAAGCAAATTGCTATCACAAAGGCCGTTACATGACTGTAAGTTTCATTTGTCAGAATTAAAATTGACAAAAATTTACACACATTGGCTGGTTCCACAAATGTGTTTTTAGTGGAAAATACAACGGAATAATATTGTGATCGTAATGGCTTCACTTAGCGTTGTCTGTTCCATTTCAAGGGAAGAAGCTTTTATTATGAGCAAGGTCTCAATAAACTCTGATCAACCTCTTCCGTAGTTCTAATCAATTCATCGATTTTTTGCCTTTGAATGACGTTACTTACACCTTGACGCTTCCCGGAGCGGCAGCAAACACGCCTTTCACGCTTCGTTAAAGCGAAAACACTGGCCCGTTTGATGTACTGTGCACAAATCAACATTGATGCATTTCTTCTCGTTTGACTGTGAATGCAACGGGACTCAACAACTATTCAAATGTTACATCGTTTCTTTGCTTGAATTTTGCAAGTACACCCGCACTTTCGAAAAATTTTTCGCTTTGAATATTTAGTATATTGCTATGCAAGAAATGAACCGGACTAAATGATTGAATACAAGTAGTTATATGGCCAAATTTTTTTAGGTGCAGATTATATCAGTGGATCGAAATACTGGACAGTTTATTCGTTTTTTTTTCCAAATTCCATGAGACTTTAAGGATGTACAAGCGGAACAAAACAAGACTTCTTCAAAAATATCAACATGCTGACAGAGAAATTGTTGCAGCTTCAACTGACCATGAAATAGATGTTCAGCTTTGGGTAGGTGTAAAGCTAGACATGTCTATTCTAAGGCAGGGTATTGACTCACTACTTGCAAATGAGCTGCAATCAAGTTCGACCTGCTGTCGGAAGGTCGCGTTGCCTCTCTGCTTCCCTCTAAATGATTGTGTAATTGAATCGCCCACTGCCGGTCATAAGTGCTTTGTCCCTGAAAGCATTGTAAAAGATTGCTTAACGATTCATAGCCTTTAACTAAAATATAAATCTCTTTTTCCTGACAAGCACCATTCAGAGGCTATGACGCTGAAACACAAGTCTACTACGTGGCTTTAGTCGTACTGGTTGCAAGCACACGTTTCGAGATGGCTTGGCACAGTTAAACATGAAAAGCACGGCAAACAAACAGCCAAATCGATTGGCAAAGACTCAAACTTAGAGACAAAATGAGGGAAAAATTGGAAAAGTAATAACTTAATTGTAATCGATTTTTTGTCTGGCTACATGCGGAATGGGTGTTACCACGTTATGAATAGGAAAGTTCTCACCTCAACTATGGCGTGCAATGTCCACAGGCCTGAGAAACGTTTCAATGAAAATACAGCACTTTTCAGCGAACTGAGCAAATACGTTGAAAGTATCAATTTAGGTTTTGGTTACTTGGCCGTTTCTTTTAGTACAAATCTCTAGCTTAAATCCAAAGAAGTAGCTCTTCGTCAGTTGAAACTTCTGAGACTGTTTGAAGAACAGAATAAAAGTCACATTTTTAAAAGTCAAGGATTTTTGCATTACGACAAAATCTCTCTGCTCTGTCAAACAAATAGCGGACTTGTGCGAATGCTCTTTGAAATTTTTGTTTTTCACCTCAAGGTGTGTGGAGTTTTATGGAGTACTGCACTAACTGCAGGTCACGACAATTTGATAATAATCATTTGTGGAAAAAAAGAAAGATAACACGTTTCTTTGTGCAAGTGTTTGTGTGTATTCACTTATGTGCGTTTATAGGTGTCGGTGTGTTTGGGAGAGGGAGAAAGTGACTATTTCTTGTTCTTGTGTGCATGTGTTGCACCTGCGTGCCCATAAGGTACTTACGACAATAAATAAGCATAGAAAAGAACGTCTATAAAACAAACAGGTGAACATTAACATCAGCAAAGAATTGGGTGCAACTGAGTGAAAGTAAAACAAGGCAATAAATACAAATAATCAAATGCAAGCCCTTGGCAAAATCAAACAAAAGCTTAAAAGAATTTCTTTGCAGGAATATCAACGGGAATTTGAAATTTATTTTTTGGTCTTGTTAAACGTAGTACTTCACTCATGATGAACTATTCATGAGTATACGCAAAATATTAACCAATTTTAGCCAATAAAGCATTGCCACAAAGCATCAAAGGAAAGATAAATTAATCAAGGTTTGACCTCTTGGATGATAAGCAATGTAAGCAGTGGCGTAGCCAGACCAGGAATTTGGGTGGGAGCCAATATTTGGGGGGGGCAAAATGTTTGATTTTAGGCGAATAACGCTATTTTGTTTGGAAAACCGGCTCTCAAAGCACAAAATGACTATGTTTTCTAAAAATTTGGGGAGCCCTGGCCCTTTTTCCCCCCTCCTGGCTACGCCCATGAATGTAAGAAACGTTTTTCTTAGTATTTATTCATTACCTCTTTCCTAGTGATTTACCGATCAAATCACACTTAGAAAATTGAGACAAAGTTTCCAACTCTTACAACTTCACATAATTGAACCTTGTAAACCATAGCTTTTTATAGGAACGCGTTAAGTTTGTACATTACAAGGAATGTCTGGGCACGTGCGGTAAACATATCGCTGAGCAACAGTTAAGGATGTTTTGATTGCTCAACAAATGAGAAGAGAGCGTCGGCACGGGAAGTTACCCAATTGTTACCTAAAAACGAAAACAGCCCTGCATATTGCAGCTATCAGGCTTTTCTGTAATTTTTATACCTGTCAACTGGTAATCTAGCACGTTGCCTGCAAATAAGCCGTCTGATTTTTGGCAATCTTTTTTAACCTCAAAGTCAGAGTTCTCGTTGGACCAGGAACAGCCTAACTTTGAACTCGTAAGATGCATTCGACTCTAAGATTTAACACCAAACCTGATCGGGAATCGATAAATTGTTTGTGCAAATTAATGTATAAATATGATGAAAACTCCAGAATACAGGAGATACTGCCATTTAACAAGTAACAAAAAATTGGGATGAAAGGTTTATAAATACATATATTTTAAAACATCGTAAAGACAGTTTCCTTCAAACTTGGTGAGAATGCTGTTATCAATCTTCCTTTTTACCCAGTGCATCAAAACCTGGAGCTGGTTCGTTGCAACGATTCTCTGGACACATCTGAGGTGTTCGTCATCTGACTTAGATCTGCGATGAGCTTTGGTAATGTTCATAACGGTGGGCGTCTGCTTACCCACATAGGACGAGACAGACGATGCCATCATATTCTGTGCCATCCTCTGGAGGTTTGGAAATGCATCGTTAATAGAAGTATAAAAATTATTCAGTTTAACACAACTGAAATTTTCTTTCAAGATAAAGTCAGACTGAAAATCGATCAATTACAATTGCAGCTCCTGTAAAGGTGCTACAGACTATTGTGAAAGGGTAGCTGAAGTGGCATGGTAAATTTTTCAATTTCAGAAAGCCGACGGCAGAATTCTCTCTGACGGTCGTACAGCGATTATATTCTTGACTACTCGGCTGGCCTCCTTCAGTGTAGCTTGTGTTGGAAAATTAAAGAATGACTTGTTTGAATTTTGCCTGGAGAATTGCGCCAGATTAGATAAGAAAGTCTCGTTTGTGTACATGTCGTGAATAAACTGTTCTTACCCTTATAGCCTATCGTTCTCCTCATTCATGCCTTAAAGTTGGTCAACAACAAATGCAAAGATATGCAGGCAGTTCTTGTTGCTCAATTCAGGAACTACCTCGGACGCCCTCTCCGCACTTTTCTCTTTGAGCTCCCACACTCGTAACACTTTGTCTGAAATGAACAAGAGAATGGTAAAGTAAGCCATGAAGATCTGCATCGGTCTCCTCCTGGAATGTAATGAAATGACAGTGCTGAAGTGCATTGTTCGCATAAATTAAACAGGTTTCACGACGGGATTCACGATATGATTACTTGTGGCATTGACAGGGTTTATTTTAAAATAACTGCATATTCTCCGTGGCAGCAAACGCACAGTCATATATGTTCTTGCACTGCGTTTTTTCATTTCAGATTTTCCATGATCAAAAGCTGCTCCATTATCGACAAATGTTTGTTAATTCCTTTGAGTATAAATTAGGAATTGAGCAAAATCTTTCACGTTGTTATTTTTATCCAGTGCTATTGAATATGATGCTGCTTTTCGTTTTAACTCTCTCTGGCTATATATGTGGCAAGTAGTTCTGAAGGGCTAGTAACTTTTCTCCGTAATAAACTGTCACTAACTTTTTCTTGTCACTAACATGCATTCTTTCAAATACTCTCCTTCGGAAAAAGCTTTCTTAGCCTTCTGCAGTTTCAGTGCCAGCACAAAATCTACTTCGGGTCTTGACACTTGAAGTGCAGTTTACAGGTGAAAAAAATTGAGCTGAGTCTGTGAACTAGCCACTAGCCGCCAACCACTGATCAGCAATTTTGCGTTCTTGCACAGACTTCTCCTTGCTAGAGTACTGGCACGCTTCGTAGCAAAACAACTGCTGATACAGTGACGTAGCCAGCCCAAAATTTTTTCGGGCCAAGTCTTTTGACAGGACACCGTCTCACAAAAGCAAAAACGGACAAGACACTCTAGAAATGTGGGGGGCATGCCCCCCGTAGCTACGCCTATGATCGCATTCTCCGAAAACCGCAACCATTTTGTGGCATATCAGCAATACAACTATAGTGGATTTACCTTTTCGCATTACGACTTGCCGTTTCCTACTCGCTATTGTAT
>JGI24022J15233_10002736_pt1 | contig 16835 bp, 15 predicted proteins | sample Ectturendosymbi2_FD_15233 | JGI IMG/M metagenome (IMG submission 15233)
AGGCCGACCCGCGCGGTAAGGTGTCTACCGCAAGCTGGGAAGGGATACTTGCTGGAATCTCGGACCACGCGTCGTTCCCGTTTTCTTGCCACGGATCGCAATCGTTGCCTCTCCGCTGATTCTGCGCCTGCGGAGATAAGACCGCACCACTTGAGACGCTGTTCAGCTAAATCTCGCCATAGGTTGAAGTTGGTGGAGAAGTCACTTGGTGAAGCGTTCAGATTGTCTTCACAGTAAAGCGTTTTCTTCCTGGCCACCCACTGATCATTTGCCATGAATGAGTTCTCTGCAAAACAGTTGTTGTGCATTTGGCTTCCGGTGGACGTGACCTGTCCATATGATTTGTGCCTTGCCCATGAGAGTGTAGATGCTGAGCATGTCCGCTTTACTCAGAACTGACGTGTCGGGTATCTTGCCTTGCCAGCGTATCCTGAGCAGTTTACGGAGACAAGATAGCCTCTCGTGCCTTCTGTAAATGGTCCAGGTCTCGCAGGTATGACGGAGGGTGGTCAGAACAACTTTGCAGAACTTTATCTTAGCCTTTGGGGTAGACTTATACCACACCTCTTCCACTCATTTGAGCTCCGTCTACCATAAGCGATGCACGCTTTGGAGGTTCTATTTCCCAGCCAATGTTAGCTTTGCGAGTGAGAGCGCTGCCTGGACAAGTAAAGCTTTGCTTGAGTCTCTGGCCATTGGCAAAGACGCAGGGGCTTTCCTGGGGCAGGTTGGTGCATTGCCTCAGTCTTCTTGATGCTGATGAGAATCCAAAGTAATGGCAGGCAATGGAGACATACAAGTAATTATTTTGTGGCGGCTAGTGTCAGACTAAGCGTCATACTGCGGTTACAGCCAGGCCTTCCCATCGTGATTATTTGTAGCGTGTTTATGGCATTGTATAAGAAACAGGCCAGAATGTAGAATGAAGCTGTTCTTCATGGAACTCATATCTGACTTCTCTATGAAAATGGTCACTTTTTGTGAAACCTCAGCCGTTTCAAAAGATTTGTAAACTACGTCATTGCACCTTGTTTGATTGGTTTCTACAACGTTTCAAACAAAATTACGAGAGGAGTTCTTCATAATGCTCGCTCTTTACCTCCTTTGAAGTGTCACGAGTGGTCTGCGGGCGCACATCTCCGCTTACTCGTCGCTCCGCATCACGCGACTACTTTCGCAGGGAATGCTGCATTGGTGGCAGGCCAATGAAAGTACGCCGGTGGTGAAAACAAACTTTCGCTTTGTGGTCTGCATGTCGGACAAGCAAAAGGCAATACTCCGACTCGCATGGTGAACGATGGGTAAATAATTAATCTGGCCTTCCCTAATCGTGACGTCCATTGGCGTTATCGAAATAGTTTTTGCGGCTTTCACAGAAATTTATATATATGTTTTTTTCTCAAAAATATTTTATATGTTTTAGATAAGCAGCAAGAGAAAGTTTTCAGTGACTGGTGCACACAGGGCGGTGGTGATGGCCCGAAGACTGGTGAAAAATCTCTTGTAAGTTCATTCCACATTCATTATTTGATTTGCCAGTGAACCTTCGTTTGCATGTATTCAATACAAAATGCTTTGGTAGACCAAGACGAAACAAAACGAATTTGCCATCGACACAGAAGTGGAGAAGCTCTCCTTGTAAGTTTGTTATTCATCTTTGAAATAAACGGCTGGTTGGAAATGTGGTTCGGTCAATGTCTCGTATGGGTTTCATATAAAAGCTAAACTAGTCTGTAATTTTTCCAAGATTTGTGTGCGCCCCCATCGAATGTTTAAATCGCTGTAGACGCCTCTTAGCTCAGCGTTGCATTTGTCCAGCAAAAAAGTTGTGTCTCTCAAAAGTACGCAGTTTAGGTGTGTATTACCTTTGGCCTTAACTGAATTGATATGACAATACCGTTGGCCATGATGAAACCTGAGCGATTATTCGACTTCGCATGTATTTCAGCATTAGCACGATAGTGTTCAACACGTGATGTTAAAAATAAAAATGTTGCTTGACCAAATTCCAACCGCTGCATAGTTGCGCTCAACCGAATATCCTCAAAAGTGGTTTAATGTTGAATTAGACCACAAAATTGGAAGAAAGTTTGGGTCACACACTGATAAAAATAACAAAAAAACTACCCAGCCTACCCGTACTGACCAGTTTGAATGGAGAGCAGCGGTGTTTGCAAAATTGTGTACATCACTTCTCCCACATACATCTTTGCGTCAATTAGTATCGGTTGTAGCGTGGCGGGTAACTTTGATAAATGAGCACTAATATCCTTCAAGGGCTTAAAAATGCTTTTGTTTGAAGTAAATGCGAAGCTGCTGACGAATGGATAGCGCAACAATTCGATGATGCCATATTTCGAGCCTGGCGAAACGATGATTCCGGCTTCGATCGAATTCACCAGCTTGTTGCGAATGATAAAGCACCAGGTGGGCTGTCGTTCATGTTTAGTTTGTTGTTATACAGTGCTTAGACTGTTTGGCATCGATAAGTCAGGAGATATATTCTTGTGGATTGGTTGTGCAGTGGTTCTTTTGATTACAAATGACCTGTTCGGTGTTTCATAACCAGGACAGAGTTGCTCTGTTGAAAGCAAAAGCGCCAAATACCTAACGAATGTCTTCTGTTCCAGTTGATTATCGTCACAGCGAGACGGGCATCACCGCGTTGATGGCAGCAGCGGCACGCGGAAGGATGAACGATGTGGAACGTTTGTTAGCTTCCGGCGCCGACCCCAACTTGATGGCGCGTAACCAGTTGTCTGCTGTGGATCTAGCAAGGCGTGGTAACCACATGGACGTAGCTGAACTGCTGGAAGTGCAAAAGTATGTTCTTATTGGAGACGTTATTATCTGACTCAAAGATTTATTATCTTATAAATCAGACTCTACCCAAAGAGTAGACTTTAACGTCACGCCACTCTCATTCGTGAATTTTGATGCAGGGGAGTTTCTCCTTACCGACAGCCGGTGGATGACCCATCGAGTTCGGATCAGGACAAAGAGTTGTTGTCGTTGTATCATCAGTCGTTCGACGACGACAACATCGACCATTCGTTGATCATGTGTCTGCTGCAAATGCTGTGCAGCACCCCTGACAACGGTTCGTTGAACACCGTTGGTGATTGGTTTCTGTGGTAAAGTCCGTTACATCGATGCATGCCAGACTCGCTCGTGTCGTATTTCGCAATATCCCTGGTTAATTTCAGATCGAGCATGTGATTTACAAACATGAAACACTTATGTTCGGCAGGTGCAATCCTTGTTTTTCTACCTGGTTATGATGATATCGTAAATTTACGCGATCTCATACTGGAAGGCGATGAGTTGACTGCATACAGTGATATTCGACTTTTCACTCTTCACTCGTCCATGCAGTCATCAGCTAACCAGAGTCAAGTGTTTAAGCCAATTCCTCATGGAACACGAAAAATAGTAGGTTCATTTTTTCTTTACATCTGTATTGGTAGGTTCGAGAAACACAGCCAAGTCATTATGAGGACCAGCACATCAAAGGATTTTTCTTGTAATGCTTTTAGGGAATTTCTCCGAACCCTATTTATCTGTTTCCGATGAAGCCCAATGAATTTGTTTTTCCGAGTTAATTTCGTTTCCAGCCACTGAATCTGAGAAAATGAAGTTGTTCAATCCTGGAAAACGTTTCGCTCATCCCATTGCTGTAAATTCAATGTTGTTTTGTCACAAGTTGGTATCACTATATATTAAAACACAAATGAAGATGTTAATCGCAGACGAGCTCCAATAGTTCACTTTCTGTTAAAACATTCTGCGTCACTCGGCTGTGTTCCGTCACCAGATTTTGTCGACAAACATCGCGGAAAGTGCAATAACCATCGACGACGTCGTGTATGTGGTGGACGCCGGCAAGGTGAAGTTAAAGATGTTCGATTCACTCACTTCGACGTCGTCTCTCAAGTGCGTCTGGATATCGCAAGCCAGTGCTATCCAGCGCCGAGGAAGGGCTGGCCGGTGCAGGTGTGTGATGATGAGGCGGAATATTCCATTCTGAGCGATTGCTATCTGATACCAAATTATTTATGCAATGATGAGAAGGATGACCAGCTGATAAATCGTGGAACCCTATTAATGTTTCGTAGTTTCGCCTTCGGCTGAAGATTAAACGTGAAATTTACGTGCTGACTTTTGTATGCTAAGAGGTTTTGAGTACCAATTAAAACGCAACATAAATGTTGATTCCAATGCGAAATACTACACATGAAGCATGTACTCGGCAGATCCGTAACACGCCTTGCATCGGGAATTCGTTTCGGAGTGCTGTTGACTTTAAACTATTGCTGGTATTTCTAATTCTGCATACTATGTTTGTTTGTGGACATTTTGTTTACACTTAGATCAAAGCTACTACCGTTATCTGAATGTGATGTAATTTTGTATGACAATAGCAAACCATTTTATAATGGCAAAGGTCTCCTAAATGGAAAAAAAGTTAGATCAATGGAGCCACCCAACGAATAAAACATCACACTTGACGCATCGCTATTAAGATTTGACCTGGTAGTGAATGATCTCTTTGGTCGCTTCAGGTGTGGTGCGATTCAGACAGCATGTTTCAAAACTTATCTAGTGTACTTGAAATACCACAACGACACGAGCGATTATATGATTCCATCAGTATTCTAGTTAGAAGACACACTTATGCAGGCGTTGCCGCGTGTGTTGATGCTTTGTGGACTTCTCGGCATTCCATTTTGCGGCTTGTCGCTCTGATTGTCAGCTTGTATTGATGTTTGTCAGGTGAAGGTTTAGCCGGTTCGCTGTAGCAACGTTTTGTTCCATCAACATTTATCGAGATTGTTAGTGGTGAAAAACTCTATGCCAACTACCCGTTCGTAAAGCTGCTTGCATTACCCCATCGTGGCTCAGTGTGCGAAGAAATAGATCGTCATCTTTTCCGCTGTATGTCCTGGCATGTCTGTTACTTACTCGTAAGCCCGAAGCAATTTTTAGGTGCATTGCGCACTTTGAAAGAAAGTGCGCTGCAGGAACTCACCGCAACGCTTGTGAGTTGCAGGTTTCCACTGGAAATTGCAGGAACCCATTGCAATCCAAACAGTTTATGTTATACACATAAGCGTCTCGGCTTAAAAGGAAAAATTTCAGCATTTATTGAACCACAGAAAATTTTTTCAGAACTTTACTGGTGTCTGTTGTCAAAACCATGGCAACGTTGAGGTGCAATAAACAGAAAGTTATCACTGTCTCTTCCTACTTCATTGGGTGCACTTGTTCGATGAAGCCAATTATTCTACTTTCGTTGCTGATACTCGCCAAAACCGCAATGACCAATTAACCAACGTTATAGCCACCAACTAAGTATTTACAAGCAGTTTAAGAGTGCTTCGTGAAACGTAGTTCAAGCTTTACGCTCAAAATGCGTCAGACTAAAGCAGAGTCGATGCACGACCGAGCGCGTCACGCTTCGGCAACTGCGCGTAGATGGTATGAAAGCTGTGAAGCGCAACGCTGTCAGTGCGGTTTGAAATGTCATGTTGGCGCGAATCGTTAAAAAAAAGCGTAATCTACGAAAAAATGTTAGATGTGGGATTGTCGGGTGTAAGAATTTCTTGTAAATGATTTCAAACTCCAGACTGCCCTTACGTCGTTTTGTTCGAAGGTAAAACATAACTTTTTCCACAGACCCGGTTCTTGCTTTCATCTTTTCTCTTCGGCCCGTTACGCCGCAATGCCGACCCATCAAGTGCCGGAGTTGTTGCGCACGCCGTTACACGAACTGTGCTTGCAAGTCAAGATGCTTGATACCGGATACCGGAACGAAATGAACGATGACGGTACGATTGAAAATTTCCTATCCCAAGCTCCCAGCCCTCCCTCTTCTTCCATGGTGAGAAATGCAGTCCAACTGCTGAAGGTATGAGGAGTTTGTGTCGTAAATGGCATTTTTAAAATGACCAATTTTCTCTTTTATTCGTGAATTAATTAAAATGAAATGTTTCGTTTTTCTGCAAACCTTCCAGGTGTTGATCTTTTGCTTCTTCATTTCGAATATGCTTATGATATCTATTTTTCTACACAGACAATCGATGCCCTGGATTCAACTGAAAACTTGACCGAACTCGGGCAGCACCTCGTCGATTTACCCATCGAGCCCCGACTGGGTAAAACTATCAAACACAAAATTTTGTTTTTCTCTCCATGATAGCATGTCGTATCTTGTCGTTTGACATTTTGAATGAAACAATAATTTTAGTGCGGCAGTAGAGACTAATGCGTTACACATCGGTTGTTCGTAATGAGTGGTGTTACGTAACCTAATACTGATATAATATTCTCAGCCAAGATGGTCTTAAATGGTGTGGTTTTGAAGTGTCTCGACCCAATCCTGACTATTGCTTGCTCTCTGGCGTACAAAGATCCTTTCCTCATTCCGCAAGATCCGAAAATGAGAAAGCAAGCTTTAGAAAGCAAAATCAAGCTAGCAGCAGGTAAGCTTTTTTAGGAACGTGTCTTGGAGCATTTTTTCATCAATAGCCGAATTACGCGCACCCAAATTTTCGTTCTTGCCTGACTTGTCCCTTGCTTTAATTTTAGCGCAGTGTTTCTTAACCAGAAGTCGTTATTTACCCGAGGGTAATATGACTATTTTGGCAGAGGCCTATTTGTAGCGTTTGTTTGTCATATTTTTGGACTTTAAATAAACATTTCATAAACGTGTTGGTCGAAACTCAATGTATCTTTAATACTGGCAAATTCTGACGCACAATATCCAAAAATGCTAGAGACATTTATTGTTTGGCAGTGTGACCCACCACCAACCAATTCGTGATAAAACGTGGAACAATGTTGCTAAAGATGTTTGGAAGCAAATGCCCGTCCGAATGAGCGTTCTTAAAGTTGGATATGCCAGTATTAATATAAATTGGTTGTAAAACCGCAATGTGTAATTTACATAAATTCTTGTAAACATGAACATAATCCAAATGAGGCAACACTCTTATCCTGCCACTGCAGCCTAATAGTTTGAAGGTCTGAGTGTTTTGCAAGGAAAGTAACTTCTGAGACAAGGCTGCATTGAAAAATGCCAGTGCTGCTTGCATAATATGCATTCCGGGACCTTGTTCTTGCCACGCGGTTAAGGATATTGTCAAGGCTCTCATTTTGGGCAAACAGAACGAAAGTTAAGAACCTCTGTATTGTTCGATAATGTATCTGCTTCAGCTCGAAATATGCGAACGTCACTGAATAAAATGCAAGAATAAGAAATGTATGCAGTTATTAATGGAAGTTTAATAAAACAAGGGCGAGACCCTTGTTTTCCCATGACTAGCACTTATCGCGTTTCGCGGGTCTGTGAATTTACACAGCACAGGTCGACATAATTGCACTCTTAATTATGAAAAATTTGTCATCGTTTTTCAAGTTTTGCTCGTTGTTCTTCAGGAACATTCAGCGACCACATGTGCTTGTTGCGCGTTTTCCAAGCTTGGCAGAAAGCGAAGAGCGACGGCTGGGAACAGACTTTCTGTCGCAAAAACTTCCTGTCGCAAGCAACGATGGAGATGATAGTCGGTATGCCGCTTCGCTGTCCGGTCTCTTGCTTATGCAAAGCAGAGCTTGATCTTTATTTTTTGTTATAGCTTTGTTTCTTTGGTAGTTGAATGTACAGTCTGGTTAGTTCTGGTGGCGGCCAACTTTTAGCGAGAGCAGACTTTTCTGTGTTTAATCCGCCGCTGAAGTTCATGATGCAAAGCTTAGCAGACGGAAAGCCAAAGTAATGCCTAACTTTGCCACTCATGCAAGTACAGACGACGTAAATGGCATAGATAGTTCAAGACTGCGAAATGTACACAGCACCATGAACACAGCAGCGCAAACGGAACATCTGCGTTTATTCAAGATGGCTGAAACAGGAAATTTTTCGCTCTGACTGTTACCGGTCTTCAGAATAAAACAACGAGTCTTTCAGCCGTTTCAAACCTCAGCTGCGAGAATATGTAGGTTTAAGGTTTTCTGTGTTGCAAGTCAGATCGAAACTTCGTGTCGGTTTGGCTCTTCTGCTAACAACGTGCGCTTTCGCAAAATACGATGATTCTGATATAACTTTTCATGCTTTTGATGTCTGTTTGTGTGTCTCTCGGTGCTTCATCCCTGACCTCGAACTATTGACAGGTATGAGAAGCCAGCTTTTGGGTCAACTGCGCGCCACCGGTTTTGTTCGAGCTCGAGGCGGCAACGACATAAGAGATTTGAACACAAACTCCGAGAACTGGGCAGTCGTGAAGGTACTATTGAGTAGCGATCCTCGGAAAGGGTTTGAGACATCAATAAAACTGCAGTAGTGTCCTTAGTTTTTTGGGACTTACATAAACTACCAGTTCGACTGTGTTGGCGCTTTTTATGCTTTTTGATGTTCAATGTATGTACTGTTATGGGGCATGTTTGTTTAACTGGGCTTTGCCTCATTTTAGTCGGCACCAACTTGACTCCTCAATTTTTTAATGCTGGAATCACCATTGGGTATTGAGCGCGAATGGCGATATCATGTTATGGAAATTAAGCAACAGTTTGGTCCACACATGCTTCTGGAACTAGGTTCTGTAGAGGAATTAGCATGCTTTCTGTGATGTTTTCTGTTAAAAGGAGTTTGTGTTACTGTGTTAGCAGCATAGCAGGTGGTTAAGTATGGTAATTCCTGTGCGCTACACTGCTGGTCTGGCGACTACAGACTTCAACTTGGCTCGTTTTGGGTTAAAGAGTAAAGTAATTGAGTAATGTGTTATTCCCAGCTGTTGAAATATATTAGATTATTATTGGCACAGGTTTTTTGAAAGAATTCATCTTACGGTTGTTGGAAATCTCTTTGCCCATGCTGCATTGCAGTTTAAATAATACCTCCGGACAATGATCGCTTCTCTCTGGTGTATGTAATTGCCACATTAAAAGTTAGTTTTTCTATGCTGAGGAACAGGTTTGTAACAAACCGTGACGTACAAGATAAGGATTCAGTTTCATTGCGATTGAAACCACGTGCGAATGGATTGTCATGGATCTTCATCAGTATCTACCAAACTTGCACTAAGATTAACTAACTCCAAACGTTTCACTATCAGGCAGCAATCTGTGCGAGCATGTATCCAAACATCTTGCGATTCGACATGAAGTTCCGTACTCTTTGTTCAGCTCAATTGAAGAAGGTTCGCTTCCACAACTCATCCGTGCTTGCCAATGCAGCCAATGGCAAAGTAAGTTTGGCACGGCAGCCGTATGGGGCTCTGGTTTGCTTCGTAATGCTTAAGAAAATTTTGACCCGCCCTGTGCAAGCGGGTCCTAAGTCGAAGATAAATGGTTGCTGTTGGATGTGGTTTAGTGAGCAAGCTATGCAATACGACGGGGCTATACGTTGATCGTTAATGTATTAATTTTAGCGATTAGTTTCACAAGAACTGTCCAAACCGTTTCAGAAAGTCGAATGACGCGAGGACCAAAGGCCCTTTCAATTTACCAAACTGTGCTTCATGTTGCTACGTTCAGCCATGTTGAAATGGGATAATCTCGCTCACTTGTCCAGAACTAAACCGATCAAGAGCATTTTTCTGTTTTTTTTGCTTATAGTTTTTTCGTAATTCGTCCTATTTTGAAGTGTATTGATCATAGTCTGTCGCACATCATCCAAATCCATTGTATCAAGTTTTTGAAACTGTCTTCGTACTAAGACTTCTAAAAAGAAAAGATTTGAATCAGTCAAATTCCGGACTTTTTTTAAAGGAAAATGTTAGGAACCCGGTTTGGATCCGTAGGGACCCGATTTCTCTGATTATAGGGACCCGATGATAATTTTCTCTGATTCTAGAGACCCGAATCGGGTCCCTAAAACGCCTTAAAAAAACCCTGGTCAAATTGTAAAATTGCTTTGTACTCCGCTGTGTACCGGGTTGCTTGTGAGCAGTTCGCAACGGTTACTCTTTGTTTAGTTCTGGATATCTCACTGCTTTAAGTATGTGGTTACTGGTGAGTGTTTCGTTACTGGCAGGTAGTTTGTTAGGTAGAACTCCTGCAGCGTCTGACAAAAATTTAGGTGAACTTAAAACAAGGCTGTTTTTTTTAGGAATCAACATTCCTGCCAACAAGCTGGCTGGTTTATGATGAGATGACTCGATCATCAACTCGTTTCAACAGTTTCTCGTCAGCCAGATGCTGCACTGCTATATCGCCAACGTGTGTCGCAATTTTTACTGGACCTGCTTTCATCTCTGAAGTAAGCTTATTGCAGTACAACACATTTTTAAGCAAAAGTCGTTGTAGCCACCACAGGAACACCTACAGCGCATAAAGGTTTGGCTGTATCATGCCGCATGGCGATGAAAATTTGTCGTAATCTGCATTAACATCAGCCGGATACTGTTTACCGAAGATAGCTGTTCATTTCTTGCCACTGGCTGTGGACGTATTGTCACGCTTCCTTGTTCTACGGGACTTCCTTTTATCGTTCACTTAAAATTCGAATCATCTTTTTCAAAAACGTGCAAGATAAGCAGGTAGTGCAAAGCAGCTCCGATGTTTTTTTCCATGGAATTTAATGTTTAACCGAGATTTCTCAAACACGCCTCTTGCTTTTGATGCACATGTCACAGAACGAAGCAATCACCGATCCGGAACCCACCGGCATGCCATCTGGGTTCCCTCCCGAGAGCGATAGCGAGACAGACGACCACGATATCAGCAGAATGTCCACTGTGCACGTCACCGACTGGATAAAACTTCAGACGGAGCCGGTGGTAGGGACCCCTCAAGAAGACACGTTGGTTGTCTTTATTCGTTGATGGTTTTCTGTCTATTTCTATCATAAATGGCTTCTCATACCATCCGGCCATCGTTGTCAAACTTGCGATAAACTGGTTGATTGACTGGGTGGATATTGCAGAAGAGTATTTAGCATCGAAGCGCTGTTCCGCCTACTCAGAAATAGCAAAGCTATACTTTATTACGAAAGCTTAAAAGTTACCCCCGGCCCCACTTGTAAGCTGTGCTGCCGCAATGTTAGTTCGTTGTCTGTTTTGTGCCAATGCGCGTTGATTTGCAGTCGAAAGCTTGTAGTCTAATCTCTGTTCGCCATTACCTTTTTATTGGCATTTTTCCAGTTGTGCTAGCAACATTTTTCAAGCTGAGCTGAACCACTTCGATGCAGGTCGCCCGCATGTTGTGTCAGTTGCGTATCAAGTGGTACAGTTTGTTCGCTCGTCGCATCCGGAACTCATCGAAATCGTGGCAGCCAGAGGACGAAGCTGTGCTTTCTGCCATCATCAACATACTGAGCTGTGAAGACCAAGCTATTGGCCTCACGGTAATGGCCCATGCAAAGTTACGTTATTACACATCATCGTCAAAAGGAAAGAATTACCAGCTTCACGAGTCAAATACAAAAACTTTCAATTATCACGCTAGCCACGCAGCATAGGTCTTACGGAAAATACACTAAAAATTTCTTGTAAAAATCTAAGATGTTGCAGCAAGACTGCTACTTGGTGCGTGCAGTGGAATATTTGAAAGGATTTTATTACTTGGAGCTTGTTCGTACTGGCTCAAAGGGACGAATGAACAGAACGAACAAAATTCTGTATTCTAAATCTAAACAACGGCAAGTCAGACTGACGCAACAAGTTTTGGCAGCACATAACGCCGCTATACATTCATGGTGTGTGTAACTTGCAGCCTGTTGTCTCCATAGGAAGAAGCGCTTATTAGTAGGAAACACACTTAAACTGCATTTTGTAAATCTTCATTGATTTTTTTCTGTTCTTGACATTTAATTCTTGTCTGTTCGACAAATATGTGATTGGTTGTGTCTCCGCTAAATTTGTGTGGATATGGCATTTAAAGCATCCATGTCGTCTTAAAATACTGAAAGCACACAGCCGATCTATGGTTGAACGACGTAGTTTTGTGTAANGACATGGTCCAACTGCGCATTTGGGTGGATCCATGGAGGAGTTCGGGTGTAGATAACTTACTGCTGTTTTTGATCGATTGATGCAATGGCGATGTAAACATCGAGAAAACATATGAGCTGATTTTAAGGGATATTGAAGGATACCACACAATTCCAAGTATGCTTTCTATTCAGTTTAAGTCACATTAAGCGAAGAAATTCGCGTTTGCGGATTCCCTGGAATAAACACTTCCTGGAACGTGAACACAAATGTTTGAAAGCATAAACTCGTCAAAACGATCTTTGTGGAGCGCAACAACATTGTTGCTGGTGGCAAAAATGAGTACGGGATGTTACGCACAAATATTTGCTTGTCTTGAGTGAGGGAGTATAAACCAGGACAAAGTTTTAACCGACTAAATAGTACAGTTGATTGAGCACGCACCACCAAAGATGGCAGGCTGGGTTCGATTCCCAGTCGTCCAGGCTCGTGCTCGACGTTGATAGGTGAGTGCTGATAAGGTTCACGCGTGGTGCACTATACTCACCACCAACGCAGCATTTACTGCGAAAATAGCCGCGTGGTCCAGGGCGTAAGCAAGCGGAGATGGGCGCCGCAGACCACTCGTTAAACTCCCGAAAAGAGGACGAAAAAGCGAGTAGAACGAAACTGAACTGAACAAATTACTTTTATCAGCAACCGTCAGGTATTGGACAAAGACCTCGACCACTTAGTCAGGACGACGGTAGCAGAGCGTCTCGCTTTCTTCAGCGAACTCCTGAGTCAGCTGGAAACAAAAGCAGTCGCGATCATGCGTCGAATCTCGGAAGGAAGCAACCTAAATCTCTAAACTTTAGGTAATAACAGCTATGTGTTGCTTATAAGCTGTGATGGACCCAGGCGGCAAGTGAGGTGGTTCGCCTCGGGCGCTACTCTTGCCAGTAACAGTTTGTTTATTTTTAATGTGAATTTAGTTTGAAAATGTGACATCATATTCTGTGTTATCAAGTATGTTATCCCCATTTGCTGTGTTGAGTTGTTAACTATGATGCTGAGTTTAAATTGCATCACAGTGGTTTAGCCGAAGTGCATTCGTGTAACTCAGTAATTTTAGTCAGCTCTCACTACAAGTACTATTTGTTTATACATCCACCTAGCGAGTAACTGTAGATAGATCGAGAATATCTTAATGAAAGTTAAATGAAATTTACTACTCTTGCACCAGTGCATTTTTGCTATTAACGAGGTCTCAATGACAAAATCATTGACATGAGATGTGTTATCAGCGTAGACGGCTGATAATTTTAAAGTTGCAGGGGCGACAAAGTGCACTGTCGTCCCCTGCTGCAAATGTAGTGGTGCATTTAAGGGGGAGCGAGCGAGGCTCGGCTCGAGATGTTTCGCGCATAAATTTCCCTCATGTCTGGTGAAAAACTTATTATCCACTAATATAATATACTCCGAAGCAGATCACAAGTACGTACTCTGCTTTTAGGAGCCCCCAACAGCAACTGTAGTGTGTAAGTACTCTGCTTTCTAAGGAGCCCCCAATAGCAACTGTAATGTGCAGTTACTCTGCTTTTAAAGAAGCCCCCCAACAGCAACTGCAATATGTAGGTAGGCTACTCCGCTTTCAAAAGGACCCCGGTAGTAGCTGTAATGTGTAATTGCCTTGCTTACAAAGGGGTCCCCAACAGCAACTGCAAAACAAGAGAAATGCGATTCCAGCTTGCTATCGCTTAACTTTTATGTGTTGCTAGCTAGCTTTTTAAAGTTGTGCATCATGAATACCCTTTTGAATTTTCTATTATCTGTGTCAGTCGTGCCATAGTCTCAGGAACGTATCCTTGGGTGACCCGCGTATCCCCTTCCTAGGCGTGATCAAAAGGTCTTATCACGGTCGGCTGAATATGATGTCATCAGAGGGCCCCTTTTCANCTTTGCTTCGGGTCCCACCAAACCGTAAGTCCACCACTGTGCACAAGTGTGAGGTATTCCATTGGGATTAGGTGAAACTTGTTGGGCGCATGCGTAGTTTAAAGTTTTATAGATTCGTGTAGTATTTGATGACCTCGATTAATTGTTAAACCTATTCTAATGAAAAACCCTATGCCATCAATTCCTTACTTTTTCAGCTCATAACATTTTTTCTTTCGTAACTTCCATGCCAACCGGTTAAAAGTTTGTCGTTGGGGTGTCGCATTCCGTTTTGTTCAGGTGTTAAGTTTGCCGCGTAGTTGCTCTTTTGCAGTATTGCTTGGCACGAACTTCGTTACATTCGTGCCTTCCACCGATCGATGCTTGGAACCGCGACCGAGTTTTGTTTAAACTGCATCGCTACTTTGCTAGCGGGTTAATCATCGGAAAATTTATCACAATTTTTCTTGCGCTACCGGAGCAGTGCATAACGCTCAGCTGTAGTCCGTTTCATAACTTCTAATGACATGGCATCTTTGCGTTGCAAGCCACGCAAGTGGAGAATATTTCTCTCATCCATAGTCCATTTATTGATGGCCGACATTTTACACTGATAAATTCGTTCTTTGGTTATTTGGGTGAGTTCGCTCATCGCTTTTCCATTTAAATCATTTCAACGTACACTTACGCTGCATCACCTGAACCTCTCGTTCGCTGCATTGTCTCGTTTCAGAATGTAAACAAAGCAACGTCGCCCTCTGCTGCGCTATTCTTAGAAGTTGTCAAAAAATGTAATGCTTCGTGAAGTTAATAGAGGAGGTATAGGTCTTGCGGCTACAGGCTTGCTTTCGTATGCATTGTTTAAATTGAATCTGCGATAGAATCTTTTCTTCAAATGGGTTCAGAATTCATAGCATGTGCGTAGGGGCCAGCCAAGCGGCCAGTACAGTGGAAGTAATTCTAGTCGGTCTTCACCGCGAAGCAAAGGCTCCACGCCCGCGTCCTCGCCTCGGAGCCAACCAGCTCTGAAAGGTAAAGTGGTGTAATGCTTGTATTAGTTTCGAAGAGGTGAACTTGTGTTGTCTGGTATCTGTGTGCCACGCACGCTTGTCGGGTGGAAATGAGCCACAGGTGATCCATGGAAGAGCTGGTCGTTCTGGTTGCAAGCGGTAGATTTGCTGTATATGCTTTCCTCAGAACTTGCCGTAACTGGAAGGAAAGTTACTTGCCATACTACAAAACATTTATCTGTGTTTTTCGTCTGTTTTTTAGACTTATCTGTCAAACGTTGCCAAGTCAAACCATCAAACTACTTTTTTGTGACCCTCAAAAATATGTTGGATTTAAAGACTTGCCAGGTAAGCTCTGCATGGTAGTTGATGAAATGGATGCCGATTTTGCGCATTTGACCTAAGGTAACCTTGCGCGATGAAAACGCTAAAAACACTGCTCGTTTCTGCGTCAAGGTAGTAACTACGGGTCCGCCTGGCATGAAGCGGCTCGGATAAAACGCTGAGTTTATCAGTCAGTCGGCAGCGACCTGGTAGCCTAACAGATATGTTTGAGGGCTCGTATACCAATGCTTTTCGGTTCGGCTCTCAGCTTTGGGAGTTTCGTTTTGGCAGTAGTTATTGCGCAAGTATCCACACTACATATTTTCCGTTCTGCTTTACGTTTCGGCTTTAGGTTTAGGGGCACGCGCTTATACAAGTTGGACTGTATGTACACGTGCGAGTGCTTCTTCAGAGAGTGAACATACCAACGTTGCCTATATGAAAAGCTACAGGTTTGCCTAAACTCTAAAGTTGAGGGTTTAGAGTTTAGGTTTAGGGTTTAGGTTTAGGGGTTAGGTTTAGGGGTTAGGTTTAGGGGTTAGGTTTAGGGTTTAGGTTTAGGGTTTAGGTTTAGAGTTTAGGGGGTATGTGTAGGGTTTAGGTTTATTGCGGAATCAGTCGAGTAATGCACAAACTTCCCTCCTGCCCGCTACCTTGTCACAGAAACGAACAATGTTTCCAGCGTTTTCATCGCGCGAGGTCACCTCAGGTCAATTGCGCAAAATCGGCATCCATTTCATCATCTACCGCTCTGCATTAGTTGTTGAAGTGGCGAACGGTGTCGTGAAGCAATTCAGACTGTCCGAGTTCACTTGCTACACATACCCGTAACGTCTTCAGGTTGGGAGCCATCTCCGTAGGTCTTTGTGCTACAGAATTTAGGGTTGTTCGAGAGTTGTTGCTCGTGACGCACTGTCACTGCGTTTCTTGCTAACAGTGACCAAAAAACTTTATATGCGTTGTTGCTTGGGAATTCACAGTTGGAGGGCGTAGTAAAGCTTGGTGAGGATGCCACATCAACCCTTGCAAAATGTGGAAAAGGTGCAATTCTCTTTTTTGGCTTACCTGGCGTCAGTCAGTTACAGGTGAGCGTTGCAAATACCCTAAGTCACGTTTTTTTGCAACTAGCTGAACCTTCCGCTTTTTACCAGGCTTGTGCCAAATTGTTGTCATGTGACGAAGTGCAACGAACGGTGTCTGTTGGTTGGCTCGCTTGCTCTTCGATGTCGCATGTTATCAATCAGTCAGTCTGGTCATGTAAAACTCGTGCTGTCTGCGCAGGATTGCAAGTAAGGGCTGTATCGTTTGTTTTTTGGTTTTCCGACAAAAAGCGCATTTTCAGGGAATTAAACTTTACTGTGATGTGCGTGTTTCACATTTCGCTGTTGTCAATTTCTTTGGGCGTGAAGCTAGAAAGCGAGTCAATTTCAATAGTTTAGTGCAGAAGCTGTCATGTGTGTAAGTTATTGGTGTGTAAAATATGTTAACACTTTTTTACTTCTTGAAAAGGGTAAAGAATCGTCCCGTGCCAGCACTTTTATTGATGCAATAAAATGATGTGTGAGTAGTGACCAGGTCCGTAACTTGCTTGGAACACCACGAGGGGTGAAGAGCTTTCTGAAAGGGACCCAACTTTTTTGGGACTAAGGGAAAAAAACTA
>JGI24022J15233_10002740_pt1 | contig 16829 bp, 9 predicted proteins | sample Ectturendosymbi2_FD_15233 | JGI IMG/M metagenome (IMG submission 15233)
CAGGTGGAGCTCATAATAACGATGGCAACGACAAGTTTCCCAACAGTGGCTATTCCGGGGCGTTTTCAGCCTCAAAGTGCTATGGCAACTGCTGCAATGGTTACGCGACCGCAGCAGCAATTTTGTCCGGAGGACTGTCGTCTGCCGCTNGCGGGGTTGGGCCGCTTCCAGGCTGCGCAAACAGCCACACGGCGACACCTTCCCAAGCCACCATCAGCCATCAAGCAGCAATGGCTGCGGTCGACTCGGCGGTCGCGGCTGTTGGCCCCGACAGTTTGATGAAAATGCGGAGTCACAGGTCTTTAGCTCATTCCACGCTTTTGCATTTTCCTTGGATGGAAAGCCGAAGAGAAAGAGTGGCGTGTAAGTAAATAACAACTTTTGTGCGATCCACTTACTCAGAAATAGGCACTCCCGATAAAATCTATGCGTCCAAGTGTTGTATTTCGTTTGAATAATTTAATATTTTTTCTTCTTGATTTATAAAAACATAGGTCACGGAAGAGAATCGTAATAATCAAAGAAATGTTTTCTCGTTCAATGTGTCACTTGCTATGGGTACGTTCGTACAGAAAGTAAGATGAAAAAGGGCAATTATTGAAATTGCATTGCGTTTAGCTCTAGCAATGATGTGAAAGTTCATTTGAAGGCAGTGAGATTGATTTTCAGTCAGTGAAATCGTAGTGTCTTCATTGTGCTTTAGCATTTCATTTTACAAGGTTTACCGTGTAATTAACCACTGGAAATAAGCCTTCACTCATTTTGGATGAAAAAGAGTGACCAAGTAGGTTAGTGATTGTAATAAATTTAAAAATTGCATGAGCGGTTCAGATTCTTTATGCTTTACGCCTAATTTCCTTCTGCAACCCCGTTCAACGGTGTTTTTACTCAATTGCAGTCACTGAAACCCGACTTTTTATCACATTTTAAACTGTCGTGGGATTCAGTCGATTCGCACAGGTTCTCGCAAAACCTAATTGGAATTTCACAAACCCTGCGGACTGATCGTCAATTGCCTCGTATATACCTGAGAACCTGTTGTTACATTTTTTTAATCCCACCACTAACTTCGTACGTCAAAATTAAGTCCATAACAGAAAGCAACTGAAAGAAACGTCAAGAATGTCCTCGTATCTATGCAGTTTTGTAGTTTTTATAGTTAGCCAAGCACGTCTAATGTGGTCAACAATGCAGTAGATGCAAGTTCAGGGCCGGATGTACTAATAGGTTCTTGATCTAAGGCTCACGGATAGCTGAGTCCCAATAGAACGTATTTGTCTCGTAAGATTGGTAGAAACTGAAGCAGTTAAAGGTATTTGAGGATTTCGCATTTCTTCGGTTTTTACAAATGGTTTCTTGGGTGTCAAAATGCAACACAACGACAATAAATTCAAAGGGACAACACATATTTGCAAACCCCTTCCTCTGTAATTCCTTACCGCTTGCCGATTCATCTGCTGGAAGTGAGCTGCGCACAAAGTTTATATTTTGCAGTAAGCGATTAAGATCTCAATTTGTGGAGACAGGGAATATTCACAAACGATATTTATATTTCATTATTAAAAATGGTGCGTTTATTTCGACAATTTTTTTCTGTAAAAACGTAAAGAATGTTTTCCCGAAAACAAAGAACTCACGATTTTGAGATTGTCACTGCTTCCACTGTAAACAAAACANCATCATCTCATCTCACACAAAACATTCTGACCAAAAGCACAGTTGATGACTGCAAAAGAAAATGATTTCCGGAACATCAAACATTNAGAATTTTACCTTGAACTTAAAAAAACGAACAAAACTGCTATTCAAAATTCAAAACGTTTGCAAATTCCTGGAAAACAATGTCCGTTTTCCCTCTGTCCCCCTCATTTCCATCTTTTCATGCAGGTTACCACGTCAGCCAAGATGTGCTAAGCCACAAATTTGCTTGAACTGATATTGGAGACGGGACAAATATACGCCTGCTGCACTAGCTTTGTCCCCGCCTATGTTTCCTTCAATTTCAAAAAGACCATGTATTACTGGTTGCGGGGTTACGTTTTGCTCGGATATCCCAAATCTTCACGCCGAAATTTAATGCATCATTGCACGAAATAATGTTGAAGTTGGAGCCTAAACCGCGAAAGTCAACTAAGTGCTTGCAAATAAAAGTCTCTATCTAGTAAGCACCGTCATCTAACAAGCGTCTTTCCATTAAATTTGTTCTGAAGCGTTACGCGCTTGCATATGCCCGGTTTTGCCTGCTTCTGCGCCCAAAGCGAAACTCGTCAGTGGTTCCCCAAATTTATGGAAATGAGCTATCCGTATTGTCTGACAATGATCTCATGGTACCCCTGGCCAAAGTAGGTGGCACCCATTGGTTAAGAACGTAACTTTTTTCGTGAAATCAGTTTTCACCGGTTGCCATCTGAGTGTCTTTGAATTGAAATTTGCGTTTGAATGTTTTTGTTTTTCAACTGGAAATCTTAACATCGACGAACACTCGCGTAGTGTTGATCCCCAGTTGCAGAACTTTATTGGGTTGCCGCGGATTACTGACGTTATGTTACCTCGCTGCAAGGGCTGAATCGTGTTTTTCGGCACTGGCAGCTGAAAAGTTAATGAATCTGAAATTTGTAGGTACTGGAAACGTTGTGTTTATTGAATGAATTGCTTCGCTGGCGCATTCATACGTTTCCTAACGTAGTCCACTGCTTCAATAGTTCGCACAATTGTGCTGCACAAAGAGTCCACGAATATGACCGCGTCTGACCTGGCCTTTCGTAGTTNGGCATTTGTCTCTTAAATTCACACGTTGCGTTGGGCATAATTGACAAGGAGAGTATTGAAACCTGGCGAAAATCTTATTTGATGGCTTGGCTAATTGGTTGAGACATGCTTAAGATCGGCCCTTTGTATCTCGCCAAGTGTGAAAACATGTGTTTGACATACTTAGATAGACAGGAGTACTTAGTCACACACGCCGGTAGGCGAGTATGACTCATAATTCTGCGAAAGTTTCGCATCGCGAACAGAGCTGCTCTCTTCTTGAATGTCGTTGTTGCGTTTTTTCAGCTATGGATCGAAGCTGACGGTAACGGGAACTCACGCTGAATATTTTACGGACACATAAAAATATTCGGATTCACTGTTTGGTTAGCTGCGAAAAATCCGCAAACCTAAAATTGGTTGATGGAAAAAGTACAGTTAAATTGCGGCATAAACTGTCAAAAGTAACTAATGTCATCACTCATTTGTCATAGCATAAGAGTGCAGAAGGTTTTACTTCTGGGCTCATGACTTGCATTTTCAGGTTTACAGATGCAAAAGTGGTTTTTGTATGCTAACATAACACTTGCATTTGTTAGTTTCGAAAGCTTATACGACAGTGGCAGTTGGCGAAAGGTCGTGCTGAGTTGTTGGTATACACGTGATCAAATCCAGTCAGGAATTCGCGCATTGCTGCAGTGTCTAAGTTACATGGGGTTTGGTAGTATCTGGGCCTTTTCTCGTGGAACTGCTGCTGCTTTGACAAAACTAATTTCCTTGCGATAATATTTATTCTGAAAAATATGTTGCGAAGGCGGAACACTGCGCCAAATCGTTTTTCGAAAGTCATGTTTGCTAAAGCTAAATCACGCCCGCAAACACTCGATTCGCTCACAATGTCCATGCTGTCTTTCTCCAGTGTGTCGACACCTACGATGGCTCTTCGGTTGTGACCACGCTAAAATTCATGCGTGTTGTGATGCGTGGAAATTCCAAATAATTTTTAACTGAATTCCGGTTCGTCTCGCAGATGAAGAGTCTTCACAGGTTCTCGTGACTAACTTCACTTTTTCTAGAACAGCTGTCCAATAGCGGTAGATCCTGAAGTTTTTATTGTGTGCGAGGAGGAGGAAATCTTGGCTTTTTCGGTACAAACTGGAATTTCGTAGCAGGAGAATCGGTTGATAAAAAAAAGCGTTAAATCTGAAAAAAATAGTATGTCCGATGAACTGCAATCGCTCCCCTAATATTGGTTGAAGGAGCCTTATTCCACTGTTCTTGAGCTTTTAAACCGTTTTTCTGTAATTAAGTGTCTTCTGTCCATAGTTGTCGAGTCTGCTGACTCATCGTTCACATTTCGTTTTTCGCTTGAGTTTTAACATGGTCTTATTTTCAGACATCTCGTAATCCTGCATTTAAACCATGCGTAAATATTGTTTATAGAAAAAAAATGATTCAGCTGTGTTTCGCAAGTTCTATGGATATTGCAAACAAGGTCGCACTTTCAACTATTAATAGTATGTTATATTTGTCGAAGGCTGTCTCAGCGTGGTGCATAGCCTAATGACGAAGAAGATTAATTGACCATAGATGTTAAATCTTTATTCTAGTTTGAGAAAGCAACACTGCGTTTGGTTCATGTGAGGATGAGAATCGCGAAAAAGCCTCTTCGAATAATATTAATGGACTTTGCGATGTTTTTCAATCGAATGGAAAAGAAATACTATACAAACTTCTCTGCACCAATGGTGGGCTATCAAGTGATCACAGATGGAGCTATGAGATGCATACCACTTACGCTAGTAGTTCGTAACCTTGTTGGAGGTACTGAACCCCCAAGTTTCACCTGTGCATTCACCGAACCGTTCGTGATTGCAAAAATAAAATAAGATTTCTTCCAAACATAGGTTTACATTTTCTTAGCGCACAAAACGAACCATGCATCGGACCTACGCCGAACCCCTGAAACTTACAGAGCCTCTTCGGTTCCATCAAACTCAGGTTGGGAACCACTGGCTTAGGAGGCGAAAGCGTGACTGCTTTCGTGGTTTGCGTCGACAATTTTGATGCATAACAGTCTGCGAGCTGTCCGGTAAACAAACATTTTAAAAGCTGATTTAAGCAACACTGATTGCGCGTTTCTTTTATTTCGCTGCCAGCAATAATTGTTCAAATGTATTCCTCCGCAATAGACGCGCCATGCGATGTGAGGCAATATTCGTTGTAATTGCGCCATTTTGTTCGTCTTCGAGGTNAGGCAAAGCTCTGACCAAGGCGGCAAATCCGTGACTGCCGGCGTGAGATGCTGTTGCTTGATGATCAACTTCGAGGTTGTCGAAGGCGCTCTTTAAACCTTCTTTCAAGTGGTTGACCTTTGGTGGAGGTTACGTACATGTCTCCAGCGCGTATTTATATCTACTTAGCAATACTCGCTCGATGCGGATGCTACTTGAAGCGTCTTCAAAGATTTTTGCTCGGGGCTCATGACGGAGCGTAAACTTACGAATTGAATGACAATCGGATAACATCCGTCGTGTTGTTGCTTCCGCATTGATAACAGTGGGAAAGTTCTTGTAAATCGTCCAGTTGGCATTGCGATACACAATCGTCCTATTCAACTGGTTACTTTAAAGTTGACGAACTAGCCTTGTAGCTTTTCTGGCTTGGGCTCCATCAACTTGAACATCAGACTCACGGAAACGCGCAGAAATCCCGCGACCATCGCAAAGAGATCTCACGTTCTACTGGGCTGTTTGATTCGCGATTAAATCGTTCTTAAGTAAATAGTAATCTACTTATCGACGTCTTCATACGTACAAGCAGAAGTCTCTCGGTTAATCGGTTGCCACTTTGACGCGTCACGAAACGTTGAAAGGACGCGTTTCAGAGACTGTAGAGGTAAGACACTTTGGCTACAGTCGAATGCACCGCATCGCCAACGCAACAAGAGAGCGACCTTCGCAACATGAAGTTGTTCGTCGATTGAATGAACCTTAGTTCATTTTCCGACGAGCGACGCTTGAAGGGGATTGGTTGTGCTTTTTTAAGTCATCGACGACAACTTTTATCTAATCACCGCAACTTTTTGACTTTTTATGTTAAACACGGGAAGATTTTTTGCAGACTGTGGTAAACAACAGGTTGCATTTTTGGACGTAAAACGTTCGTTTATCAAATATACAACTGAACAGCTGACGTCTCAGTTCACTGTGCCTTTCTGAGGTCAAGTTCTATTCTTCATGGTAAATGCTGTGAAATGGCTCCAGGCGCGCAAAGCAAAAGTTCGTCAAGCACGGAACCAATTAGGATGTCGCTCATATGTCTAAGATATGACGCAATCGTCCTGTATTAAGTTTGACGTCAAGCGTGACTTCTAAAGACGAAATTCTCGTTTTCGGCGCGATCTTTTTTCAGGCGGGCTCACTGGCGCAATGCATCATGGATCTTGGAAACGGAAATATTAATCCGCTGTTAGTTGAGAAGGATGTTGCATTTCGACCCATAGATGGTAAATGCAATAAATGTTTTTTCCAAGAGTTTTTCCATAATCCAATACAATGCATTCTCTTCATTAAGACAAACAGAAAATATTCATATAACGTTTGTAGTCCTTCACAAACACGTACAAGCGGTTTAAACATACTTTGGCGATGGTAGTTTTAAGTTCTTGTACAGAGAGTAACGCGATTAACTCAAGTTACCCGTTCGTGGATCTTGCTTTCCAAGCAAGAAATCTTTGCCATTAAGGGCAGAAACTCCAATTACCCTTCGATCCCGCGCACGACTCCCACAGCAATAGTCGCTGAGGTAAAAAAAGGGGTCAATTGTTTTTAACTTAACACTCTGAAAAACCTTATCCGACCGCAAGAGTAGCAACAGCAAATTTTTCTTAATTTTGTTTTGCTGCATGTGGCAAACGCAATTCGATTGAGCATGCCCTGGCCAATGGTGAAAGTACTGCACGTCAAAACTTTGCGCAAACGCCGACTCAGTTCCTCTCGCTGAGCTGCAGATAGCCTTATATTTTACTTTTGCGTCTTCTGGTAAAAAGTTGGCGGTCTCATTGGCTGGTGCAACTTGTTTCAAGTCCCGTTGTTTGATTATACAAATGCAGAATCTTGTTCGTGCGCTAGGCGGCAAATATTGAGGTAGTCTGGACGGGTCGTTTGTTGCATTATTGTTGCAATGTCAAACTCCTCTGCCCGCATTTTCTGGACAGAATTTGGTCGCACCACGGTTGCACATCGAAGTACGTGGAGTTTATTCTGTTTAGATTCCTTCGATATCCAAACATGGCACTTTTCAAATACTGGTTCATTCAAAAGTATGCTCTATTTTGAAAATCAACATAGCCATGCTCTTATATTTGAATTTTCCGTCGTCATTACCACACGAATCCGGCATTTTTACGCTTCTTTTTTAATTTTCATGGTGTCCAACCACTTTAAATTATGTTTATGGTGTTTTGCGGTGAAAACTGACCTCGATCACCACTAACACTGCTTGGTTCAGGGGCTCACGGGCTCTATCATAGTCAAGGTAAGTTGGAAATATTGCGGTGTTTAACAACTGCCGGACTGGGGAATGGCGATGCATTGTGGCTCATTTTGTAGCCACTAGCTAACAAAAATTGATTGTATTTTTGAATGATGATTTTCAAGATGCAGATGTTGTCTACTACTGTAATTTTTACATCTTCCTACACTGATTAATTATTGGTCCGTGAAATGTTTTCTTCCTGATAAAAACTTATCAACTGTGCGAGAAACCGACATGAGGTATAATTTCTTCCCGAAGGAAGAATGATTTTACCGCGAGAACCACCCTATCAGTTTTACCGCCGAAAATCACGCGCCCTCTCTCCACAAACTCCAGTATAACCAGGCCAAAGTACACTGACTCCCATTTCCATGCAATCCAGCTGCGTACTTCAAGATAGCGGTAGGTTAGCAGCTGGTAGCAACATAATTTCACCTTTGACGTACATCGGGCTATGCAACCAAAATCTGCTTGCCATTGAAGGACCTGTGTGTTTTCTAAACTAAGAACTCATGGAGAATCGAATACGACAAAGTTGGGATTGGTTTGTGTATCCTTCTGCGTAAGGATCACTACAGTCCCTTTGGGTTGTCTCGGCAGTAAGCAACTCCTGGCTTGTTGAAGAAAGTTCAAAAAATGAAAACTATATCAATGTCAAAACTTTCAAGCAACTTACCACAAAACCTAACAGAAGGAAGAAAAGCCCATATTTTATGTCGGCAAGATGCAGCCGCTGGCGCGAAGGACAATTGTGAAAAACCTAAGAACTTCAAAAGCCTGAAAATTACTTTCTTGCTGATATATTAAAAACGATTTTTTGATGAGCACATCCAAAAGCGTCTTAGTTTTCTCACATGGCGAGTGCTATTCCAACGCAGATAAAATTCTTATGCATGGTGAGAGCGTTTTTGCTATCTACGTTGAAGGGTTTTGATCTCTGCCCTCCTGACAGAAGCACCGAAAAGTCTGAGCGATGGATGCCAGGCCTTGGCACGTTTTGCTGACATGTCTTCATTACGCCTGTTTATTCATCGTTTATGTTTTGGCAGTAGAGACTTTTTGCAGTTGGGAACTTTCGAATGTGCAACAACTTAATTAATTCTTTGAGGTTTTCTTACACTCAAGAGGTGACTGATTGATGTGGAAAAAAGTGAAAGACGAATTTAAATTTGTTGTGACGTCTTTTGCCACGTTTCACCGCACAGCATAGATTTGGTTCATGGCTGTCCAAGCAGACTGAGACTTGCACACAAAACGGAATAACAATTCCAACCAAAAAGAGGCCCGAAAATTGCAACTAATTTTTAAAATAAAAACATTTACGTTTCCAATATTGGTATACTAATTTGAAACTGGTATCCTTTTATACTCCAAAATAGCGAGTGTATCTACACGCCACATCAGAAAACTTCAGGCATACATCAGCTGAATGAATTTACATAAACATCATATTTTACGATAAAAAGCAGTGTATTCATCTCTCTTGTGTTCAAATATATCCTCCAGCAAGATTTGCGCTGAAAAAATGTGGTTATGCTAAAAAAGGATGCTTTGTGGATGATAATCCATCAAATCGCCAATTTAAATACATTCGAGTGGGTAAAGAAGGGTTGCGTCTGTCCAGATAAGTTTTAGGTTTATTTCTTTAAAAACTCAAGACATTTCAAACTTCACTAATATCTCAATGTATGACAACCTATCAGTGCACTACAGCAACTTGGAATAATTTCTGTGTGAGGGGTCAGCTCTATTGCAGTTGCCAACAACCTTTGGTGTCGGGTTGCTCAGGATGGCCTACGTTATACGATGATTTCTACAGATTTCGCAAAACTTGTTCGGACAAATATTTCACTGACATTCCCAAACCTAGTTTTGACTGAACGTTTTTCAATCACTTTTCTGTATTTGCTATAGAAAAACGATTATGATTGTATGAGATGATTTTGTCAACTATATTTACCTGCTCGAACTTGCGCAGCTTAACGGCATTTTTCAATTCGAATTTTTGGGAAACTGAATTAGAAGACGAGCTACTGTATCACCCCAAAGTCGAAATTTTCAAGACAAAAATACGTGTAACTGATTTCGTTTCAGCAAAATAAAACTACTTTCGCGAAATGATTTCTTTTTCGATGAATTTTTTTTTCAATTTTTGATGGACACTGTCTTTGTTACGCTAAGCTCACATGCTTTTTCTCTTCGTTTTCAAATTATTGCCATGGTGAATGTACCTCTATTAGGCTGCAGCATAGCCTTTCCCTGAGTTTTGCCATATGCCTGGCTGGTTGGTATGAACAAGATTATAACTGCGAAGCAACCGACCAGGCAGCTGTGTCTCAGCCTAATCTCTCTGAATTATTTCCCCCATACAATATCTGCATGGAACCTAAACTTTGATACTCAACGCTTTGTTTTAATTGAACGTCAGTTGATATTCTTCGCATACTTTGCGTTGAGATGCATTGAAAAATGATCGAGTTTTTTGTCCTTTTTTGAGGTCAGCGCCAGACGTGGTTTAAGCGTGACAAAATTTTATGGACAGTATTCAGTTTTTACAGTTTTACTTCTCCTAAAATTTAGAGGCAAGCAATTTTTCTCTATATACAGTAATTTGTAGGCGTTTATTTGCATGTGGGAGGTGGAATCTGCAGCAGCATGAGTTTAAATACTGCTATTTGGGTTTCTGTTTTGTTATTTGGAGCAAATCAATAAAAAATACTTTTTCTGAGGCCAATTGCGTGCTTGACCAAATAATCACATTTTCGTCTGTGAATACTTGCGGTTACCACAGAGTTATGGCAGGAATAGCCGCGTAAAGTTCTGTCCCGAAATAAGTATTACGCCGCTCACACAGCAGCTCCAACAGTCAAATGCTTTGAACAACTGGAAACACTGAGACAGGGGCATTTTGGATGCTCCGTTTTCACAGAAACGTTTTTTGCGCTTGATGAAGTCGCAAACTGTTTCAAAAGCTTGATATCCTAAATTCCAGAGGAAATCTGGAAATTTTCCTCGTTTCAAGTTAAGGTCGCTCAGATGTGTGTTCAAGACACACATTTGCTGTTTCAAAGACACGAATAACACTTAGTTTGGGGGCAATTTTGAGCAAATAACGTGCTAAGTTAATTATATACTTGGACACTTCCTATTTTTCCTAGTGACGAGTCTAAACTCGCCCCATGGCATTACGTTTTCATCAAAACAATCAATTGATCTTAAGCAAAATTGAAGCACGAGGAAATAACTCGTGTCAACTCCATCCGAAAAAGCGCCGTCGCTTTGTTGTTTTCCTGTACTTTTCAAACTTTGGTTGCAAAAACATTGGACATTTTGTCTGAAAGGAATTTTTAACTTTGAGACGTCACGTCACCTCGAACTACAGCAGGCTGAGTGGTTTGCGTTATGCAACTGGCATGTACTCACCCTGCTGCGCGGTGTCGGTGGCCGCATGTTGCAAACAAACTTGGCTTTCGACCACAACAGTTACACTGATTGCTTTAGAACTCACTGGTCAACGACAATTTTGGCTCTTCGTATTTCTTTAGTGACGAGAAGGATCGGACATCCCTACCAGAACAGGACGCCGCCAAAGAAGAAAAAGCCCAGGACATCATTCAGCCGCATTCAGATCTGCGAACTGGAGAAGCGTTTTCACCGGCAGAAGTACCTGGCAAGTTCTGAACGGGCATCGTTGGCAAAGACCTTGAAGATGACTGACGCACAAGTTAAAACCTGGTTTCAAAACCGAAGAACGAAATGGAGGTAAGATCGAGGCCCTAAATAGCTTTTCCCAAACAGTGTTCGGCGAAATTAATTCAGGAGGGCCGCGAAGCATTTCAAAATATTACAGTTTTCCTGTATTAGCTTAAACGTTTCTTGAAAATTAGGCGATTTTCTTTCATTTACTTTTATCATATCTATAAGCAAGCTCAAATATTCCATTAACAGTAAATCGCATGTGTTGTTAATATTTTGTTTCTGTTTCATGTCTCATTTTTTTCGTTGTAGCTTTACAGCAATATCTCACAAGGGGCACCGCAAAAAATTGTCACTAAAAGTGTGTCACAAGCGGGAAACTGAAAAATGTTGTGAAGCACTGCCCCAGACCGTTTCCCTAGAAATCGCGCACCGACAAGTGTTGTCGAATCTTGATTCGAATTCTGTTTAGATAGGGCTCCCTAACTTTTTAGAACGTCGACCCGCTCATGGAAGCTATGGACTTTGGCTGACCTTAAGACAAACGGACGTCGTCAGGAATTTTCCATAAAATGGAAAAGGGAAGAATAAGTATTTGATGTGTGCGTGCAGTCATATCCACAAACAATTTAATGCACATGTGCACCGCATTACAATAAAACAATAAAGGGGATTTTTAGTAAATGTGCTGCGAACTATTCTCGGTTTCGAAAAACCTGTATAACGGCAGACAAAATATAATTTCAACAAATAAAATTGAAGGGTGCTACAAAAAGTTGCTTTGGTCTGTTTTTATGTCGTATACACCAAAGGCGAAGTGGTGCAGGGGGTTGAGCACGCGCCACCAAATCTGGTCGTTTGGGTTCGATTCCCGATTGGGTCACACCGCAAACTTGAAAAACGATACTTGCCGCCTGTCTAGCGTCGTACTCGTCATAATGAGCGCAAAGGAGCAGTTCATCGTTTTATCACCAATGCAGTAGCCTGGAGCAAGCACATAAAAGCGCCGCCGACACCAAGTTACACTCAAAAGGTATACTAAACAGCGAGAATAACGTGATCTTGGCATTCGAATAAAAACTACCATGATGTTTATCAGTGCTTTTTGATATCCAGGTTTATGCCGACCTTTATGGTAATTCTGTCGGCTTCAGGAGTCAATATTAACCAGGTCACAGAACCACGGTTTTCAAAATGAAACAACCATCGACCCTGTGACCGAAGCTGCATGGTGCTTTTACACGTAGAGACGTATTTGATGAAAATTGTGACAGTAAACATTTTTCGGATTGCATTTGTTTAGCAAATATAAAGTTTGAAACGACTGAAGCGGTAGAAATTCCTTCAATTTTCGTGAATATCGTGTGCTGACTTTCAATGAGAAATCGTTCGTCGTCGCTGAGGTCGTAGTAGCATCATATTTCGGTTGCTGCACCTCCATTAACCGCGCATCACGTTCACGTGCATTGTTTTCTGTGTCCACATCAGTTTAAATCAGCGTTTCTAAACATTTGTGGGTCACGGACCCCTACACCTAATAAAAGCTACTGACTCCTCAAAAGGAAACGTTGCATTAAGTATTTCAAATTAGGCTGTAGTGTTAATCGAAATGTCTGCAAAGCTTGTTAACCCTTCAGAAACGTCAGAGCAAAGCCTACTAACCCTTAAATTTTATTTATGGTTGAAAGGGTTCACCTTGACGGACCCTTAGGGGTTCACGGACCCCAAGTTAAGAACCTGTGGTTTAAATAATATTATGCAAAAACAAAAGCGAGTGGCCTCGGACTTGAAAAAATTTTTAGTCTGAATGTTGCGCATCTGCGCTGCTGCATTTTTGTTTTTTAACAAAAAGGTTAGGTTGGTTTTACGACACTTCTAAATTCAAATCACGCGCATCAGCTGCGTAGTGAAACGGTTTCGTTTAATTGTTAATATTGAAGCGTACCTTTCGGTGAAATCGTGCAAGACGCATTGAGCCTGAAACGCTGTTTCAGGAAGAGATCACGAAATGTTTTTGAAGCTCTTCCCTGCAAAGCGTTTCTTTCTTTCAGTCAAAACTTTGCTCAATAAACGAAACGACTTTACAAAACTGATTACAATTGCTCCGTGGCGTTTCGAATGTTTCGTGTCTGTGCCGGCAATATTTTTCTCACCAACGGCTTTTTTCAGCTTTAGGTTTTCACAGAAAAATGCTGTGAAGGTGAAAAACCTCAACGTGGTTTGCTGAGGTTTAATTTTTACTTTCGGTTTCAGTCTGCCTCTCGCAAGTATTTTCAGAATTGACTTTTCGCCTATTGCGGCGTGAAAGAAGTTTCCAACTTTAAGAAGTGTAAAGAAAATCGCTTGCTGACGTGATTGATGATGTTCCACGAAAATGTCTTCTATGTCGGAAGTTCGAGCATATGTCTCAAGATTGAAACGCAGCGACATGTAAATAGTTGTGCTTTTGCGAGTAAGGTCGAGCAGTGAAGAAACGCAGTGCGGAAACTAAATCGCTCCAACTATAAAATGCTTTATTTTTGATCTTAGGACCAATAACTGTCAATAGGATTTTTTTGTTTCAATTAGCCGCATTAAATGTAGAAGCACTATTTTGTCTATCTTTTAGTCTTGATTAATATTTGGATCTCTCTTTGGTGTTTATATATATATCCTGGTGCTTATATTGAGAATATATTGCAGACTTTACGACTGTTTCCAAAGAAGGTTGGGAATTTTCAATTTTGATTTCATTTCAATTTTGTTGTGAATGTTGGCGACAAAAGCAATGGAAAACTGCAGGTGCTTTCTATTTTCCTGCAAATTAAGCTTTAGATTCGCAAACCATCTCAAAAATCATGAAAAAGCTTCGTGAATAACAAGAACCGACACGGGAAGTTTTTTACCTTCCTTGTATATTTTCGTTTCATTTTGCGAAATGTCAAAAAGTTGAAAAAAGATTTGTTGTTTGAAAGATGGCACCTGCCATCAAACAGTTGCTGGGATTGCAAAGACAATCTCGCTTTACTGCTGAAAATGTTCTGCGCTCGTTTAAATTATTTTGTTTTAAATCTTGTCGCAGTTGTGTCTTATCACTCAAGAGCGCTAACCGACATCGATGTTGCAGGTGATCGACGCCAGAAAACAAACGTTTCAGGAGTTAGTTTGCCTGGCAGGTTGTTTTGCTTGAAATTGATTGTCTAACCTGCTGCAATTTCTTAACCACAACGAGCCCGAGGCTGTTGTAAATTCGCGTAAGAACTAGATTTTGCTGGAACCTTCCATCGTAAACAACCTTTTGATCGATACAAGCGATCAAGCTTGAAAAATTTCTGATTGTTTGTGCACCACTGGTCATGCAGATAAGTTAAGAGGAAGATTGGCCACCGGAAGTTCTGAACTGATTAGACCGTCCAGCTTATAGAGTGCTCGATATCTAAACCGAGGAAGAGTAAAGGGAGTGGTGGAAGGTCAACCAGCAGTTTGACCCCAAAGAGAGCGACTTGTTTAGACGGCGGTTTCCAGCGCTGAGTGGGAAGAGCCATCACCATTGACCAATTAGCACGATGTTTGCAGGCAATACTCCCTTGAACGTGGGAACGTAGATATTCCAAAAGAATTTTTTCTGATGAATGCATGCTTTCTTCATTGATTTTAGTGGCCTGTTATCTGCGAGCGACCACAGACCCGATGTAATTTGCGCTGACCGAGCTGTCAAAACATTCCTCGTATCGCTGACGTACAGTCTGAAGCTTTTCTATTATTCGTCGTAACATAAAACTGTCGACAATAGCGCGAAAAAAACAAGAAAATCACTTTCGTTGCCTCAGTGCCTAAGCCTTCTTCCAGGCTTTTTACGTTTAAATCCGACACTTTCTACCTCAGTCTTTATTTGTACTTCTGTGAAAGTGTGACAGTTTGCTCTGTCCCAAGAAGTTTCTTCGACTTCCAAGGTCTTATGTTTGAGAGCTGTGCGTATCGTCACCGATATTCTCAAAACAATGCTGACTCTGCGCTGTTCTCCTGGGTATCAAGTGCTGCTTAACGGGAGGAACGGCGTTGGTGTTCTGGGATTGTAAACGGCTATTTTCATTACCCAGAGAGCCTGCGTTGTTATTTACCAGCATAACCTCAACCAATTGTAGCAGTCTTTGACGTAAACGGTGTGAAAACTGCTTCGTGAAAGTTATTTTTGGCGCTAAGCTACTACACGTGCATCTAAGTCATGTTGCTACCATCTATACGAAAGCACTGCCCATACATTTCCCAAGAACTTTTGCAAGTGAAAATGAGATTTTTACGCGAGGTCAAGCCTTCGTGCTTCGTGTGTTACTTTGACCGTAAAATGGTGAGTGATGTCATCAGCAAAACTGAAACTGGGCGCAACTTTTTAGGAGTATAGTTTCTGGGAAAGAAAACTTCAAAACTAACACAAATTAGAAAACTTGCCCTAACTTCTATTTTAACAACGTCGGTGGTAGAGCGCCCGCTTGTATCCCCTTGTTTCAAACTCTATTCTTCACTATGATCTGACCATCTTCCTCAATAGGAAGCACCTCATTCGCGCCTAGTGTGGCAAGGGTGACACAAGCTTCGTTCTAGTTCGGAAACATACTTAACTAGGGCTCTTCAAAAATGCATTTTGGCGGAATGCGGCACAAATATTAATTGGTGGTAGAGTACTTGACTCGTGCTATGTGCCAGTCAACATTCTTGAACTGCGGGAGTGGGAACATAGAAAGCCTGTAAAATACCTCTGTTTTTTACACAACAGAATCGGAAGAAAGTTCAGATGTTTCCCATCGAAATCTGCTCCCTCTGTCCATTTTGGAATTTTAACTGCATTCCCATATACGCCGCTGTTTCTTCGCACGACCGGGCATTTTCCACATACTCAAGACACTTTAACTTAACAAGTATGCGCTGGTCGGATGCATCCTGGGCTGAAATGTTTATTTTCAAAACACAAGTTGAGCGCAAGCATCTTGATTTGCGTGACAGACGGAAGCAACTTTTTCTATGAAATGTCGCTGTCGCTGGCACTGCTTGCCCAGGTACGTCTGCGTTCCCGAACGTTGGCGTTAGTTCGACGAGTAAATTGATTTGCAAATAAGATTGTGACTCTCATCTAGAACTTGAGGCGCCGAGTAGAGCGAGTTCGCAAGCGCTGTAGGTCAGGCAAGTCAAGCGTCGGAATGGCCGCGGTCAAAATCAATGTCGTGAAGTGTTCGTTTTTTTGGAATGCCAGCGTGTCAAGATGAAAGGCATGCTGCATTGTTTGTGTGCCACATAACATAGCAGCGATGTGTCTTGCCTGGTTTCGGAAGTAGTTCTTTATTAAGGCGTTAAAATAAACTTACACTGCATTCCATGTGAGCACTGTGTTTTTTACATTCGGAAGTTTAATTTGGAATAATTAATTGAAGCGCTACATCAGTTGTTGCTTAATGCCACACAAGCTTTGAGAAAAGTCGCAAGGTCAGTAATTTTATTCCTGCTGACGCAGCTCTGTCAGTGCGACTCACAACAGCAGCGTCCTCCAGCAACATCTCTGCGCTACTTTGTTACACTAGTCGAAAAGTTTTTCTTGGGTTCTGTAATCGCCGCCATCTTAGGACGAGAACTGCACCTGCTTGAACCAGTCGTTCGGACCTAGCTGGAACGAGCAACGGCTTTTCAAACAAGAACGTCTTAAAACCCGGTCTGTGATGGAAGTAGACTACAAATAGAAATGATTTTGGGAAAGTGAGACGTTTTTCGTCGGTTGCCTTCCTTGTATGGAAAAGTGAGGTTCCGGGCCGATGTTCGGACATAATTGCAATTCCGCTAATGATTTAAAGACAACGACTATGCGGTCCGTGATTATG
>JGI24022J15233_10002746_pt1 | contig 16814 bp, 2 predicted proteins | sample Ectturendosymbi2_FD_15233 | JGI IMG/M metagenome (IMG submission 15233)
CTGGCGCCCAGCGCGTCCAACTCATCGATATAGATGATGCACGGAGACATGTTGCGAGCTTCCTGACAAAGCAAAGCTTTTGTACGCGTCGGCTGTTGCGAGCGAGCTTTCCTCGTGCGCACTTGGACGAACAGGACATGGTAAGTATAACTTTGGTGAAGGCTTAAACCAAGTTATGAAGCTACGAGAATAGAGACTCACTCAGCCTGTCAGAGACAAAACGCAACCGTTAAGTTTGTACACGGATTTACCGTACTACAGTAGGACGGCTTCTACGCAGACAGTTGTCTTGAGCAAATATAATCAGCAAAACTATACCTAACACCTATTTTGTTACTTTCAGTTCAGAGATATCCAGAATTCAGTTCTACGGCGAAGTGTTACGTAAAATTGATTTCCTCTTTAAAAATGTTTGCTGATGGATTCAAACCCTTCACGTTTGTGGAGACTTGTTTTAGTTAGTCCTTCATCGTTAGGAAGATGCACAACTTCTTGGACAACAAATATCAAACAATCAAAACGATGTACCTCAAACAACTTTCTGATTCTTCGTGCACCCAGACCTCCTATCATTTCGACAAAATCCGAGCCGGCTTTCGCGATAAACGGGACTCCAGCTTCATTTGCAACTGCTTTAGCCAGAAGCGTCTTCCCCACACCTGGCGGCCCGGTGAGTAAGCATCCTCGAGGCATTTTAGCCCCGAGCCGTTCGTATTCTTCAGGCTTCTGTTTGCAGCAAGTTAGAAGAGCATTAACAAAAGATGTAAAAAAATGGATGACTGGTCATGGGATCGAAAGCGTTCGTTTCACTTCGTAGATAAATAGTAAACGATTTGTGCTGAAAACAACGCAGCAAAAACAAACCAATCTGACGTCTATAGACAAGCTACTAATAATTCACTGAGCGACTACGTTTTCAGTAATCAGATGAGGCTTATGAAGGCATTTTGTGAGCAGGGTTAATGCAATGACGCAATGACCATACGATACATGTAGTCTCAATTGTGTCAAACCAGCCTGTTTTCAATTAAAGCCAGAAACTGCAAACTGTAATGGCATGCTATTCTACGTGCTATCGTAAGTACATAGTCTTACCCAGGGACCGAGTTTGCGATTGCGGGATTTTAGGCAGCGAGTTGTTTGCATTACAGTAAAAGGGAATTTCGAGCCGTCAGGACCTACATGAAGTTGATCTTAAGGCGTTACAGAACGCAACTGCATGCGCACCTTCAGAAAATGCACGAACTCCATAACCTCCTCCTTGGCTTCTTTCATGCCTGCCACATCTTTGAACGAGACATTCGTGTTTTTAACAACCGACACTTCGCCATCCATGAATGAAAACATCTTTGAAAATGTCTGAAATAGCGAAAGTATACTTCTTGCGAACAATAAAAAAGAGAGGACCTATAACACAAAAACATGTGACTCGGCCAGTGTTGGCACAAAATTTGATACGCAGCAATTTAAGACTAAACACTTGTTTTGACTGACTCTTGCTGTAAACGTTTCTGTGGTTGAAACGCTGTGATGTTGCAATGCCTCGCAAGACTCCTGCCCAGTGGTGCAGCAGCGATACGCAGACTGCATTTGTTCATTACAGTTCCCTAAAGTACCAGTCGAACGAAGATTGTAGAGAGAAATTTATCACAACTTGCAATGACAATGGCGCGTTACCAATCAACCACAGCAACCTATCGCTGTAAACAGTTGATCATACTTACCCCTGTCTTGGATACGGAACGAGAAAAGGTAAATAGGAAAGCGAGGCTTATCGTTGCTACGAGCAGGCTGAGATAGAACACCGACTGCACCAGATCATCCAAACGTGCACCATCCCTGATAACGAAGATACAACAAAGAAGTGTTTTAAGTTTTATCGCTGTTTCTACATCGGTTTGAGTAGCGAACGCAAGATAAAATTAGAGCTTCATTATCTGTTGCAAAAATTTCACTTAATCTGTTGTATTACTTGGCGCCAATTCACACTGAAGTCCGTTTTGTTGGCCATGCTTGTATTTACTAATAAGACGAGAATCGCATGTTTTTTCTTGCGCTGTATTTTTATCCAGGTAACACAGCTTACATACAAAATGTTTAAATTAATTGTTTAACCTCGTTTATTTTTATGATATAAATCCTCCAGAGTTTAATCTCACTTAAGCGGTAAGCTGCATGTTCAATCGACCATACATTTTTGCAGAATCGGATTTGCATCAAACAAGTGTTTCCATTTCCCCAGCCTGTGCTCTATAGTTTTACTTGCCAGTTAAAATGCGTAAGTTACAATGATCCTGGCGGAATTTGCTGGTAAACTGTTTAATTTGCAACTTGTGTGTGGTATCAGGTGCGTTTAATTATTATTATTAGTAATAGTTACCTGGAACGTTTTGGCATATATTGACCTAGGGTGAGCCAGATACTGTTAACATGGATTCAGACAGTACCTGCTGGTGCTGTTGATGCAACTTAAATCCTGTTAAGTAAATATCTGCATATCTTTTCATCATGCAAAACGGGAATCTACTGGCTTCCAAAGCAAAAGTGCCAGGTAACTGCAACATGCCCTACGTGCTTCACAACACAATTTTGTTTCATGTTTTAGACGGCATGTTCATGGCTGCTGACTATGTTCTTAATGATCCAATCCAGGGTGGCCAAACTATTTTACCGGAGTACCGAATTCGCGATTGCCTGGCCACGGGAGGGCCGGATACAGTGCGATTTACGTAATCCTAATCTATGGAAAATAGGTTATTATAACGTATTGCAGTACATTAACAAACTCACACCATTCTGTTTACACTTTTATTTAATAAAAGTTGTACACATCAATGAAACAAATGCAAATGTCCATAGTTTTGAATTAGTCTTTTAAAATTTGGAGTAAAACTTGTAGCTTAAACTTTCATAATTGCTTGTAAATTTCCATCTGACAAAAATATGCTAAGTATTTGGCGGACCGGATTAAACTGGTCGACAGGTCGGATGTGGCTCGCGGGCCGTAANTTGGCCTCCCCTGATCTAATTTTTAAGCCATATCAGCTGCCTAGAGTTTCTAGTAAGATTACCATAATCTCGCTCAGGGTTTTCAGCCAAGAATTATGTTCAAATTTGAACTCAACACACTCAAAATGTTTTTTAGGTTAGAATCAACGCAACAGAAGTTTTTTTGACAAATGAATTGTATTTAAACTTAACGAGTGGACAAAGGAAATAGAAAAAGTATGGATACATTTTTTTGAATTATATAGATTTTTTTTTAAACCTAAATATATTGAATTTTTCAAACAATACTTTGAGAAGAATATTTCTGTAGGACCACAAACCAAGGTTGTAACGAACAATTATCAAGAGCTTTAGGTTCTGCCGAGGATTTCTTTACCGTGTTCTCACATTTCTGGTGATAGTACAAAAAAAAGAACAGCTTGGCAAACTAAAGACACACATTTCAACCCGATGTACTTGATCTACCTAAGGACAAACTCGCGAAAAAAGCAAATAGGAAGTTATGCTGCCCAACAACTTACACAATGTCAACCGGAATCCCTTGCAGCGGATTTATTCCAAGTGAACTTTCAGCAGCTCTGAGCATGTCTTCCACTTTAGAAGTGTCTTTGATATTAGACAATTGAAAAATAGACGCCTGTAAACCAGGCTCACGTCAATATTTTCATGCAACGTTTCAAAAACTTCATGAAACTCGTCACAACTGCGTGCTAACTGGTGATTCAAATGACGCTTTGACGTGTTATTACCCAAGACAGACGAACTTTGCTGAATGATAAAGAGAAAAAGAAATTTTTGTCTCAATCACGAAACGCCAGTTGGAAAAATGAATAGGAAAGGAATGAGTAGTGCAAGGCCAATGTACCAGATGTAGAAAAAATAAAGTTATCTTGAAAACTGCGACTGCTTCCAGGGACCATCCTTTTGCCTCGGCAAACAAACGTTGCATGATACAACCAATATTTGTATTGCGTATTGTAACTATGTATATGACGATTTCACGGCCGAACAAAAAAACATGCAAAACCTGTACGGTCGAGAAATATATCAAAGCAAATGCATTAGATGTACATAAAGGCAAAATATACGGTAAATTGTCGAGGCATACACACAGCAGTCCCTGTTTTTCTTGGTGATTTTTCGGTCATAGACCGAATTTTTTTATGACAGAAATATTAAGTCAATTCGGTCATAATGCCTTTTTCAATCATACAAAAATGTCCTAAAATCAAAAAATAACAGAAAGTTTACAAGCTATGTCGGATAAATGCCCAAAATGTCCCAGCGACAAAAAACAGAGTAGTCCATCCAAGCTGCACGCAAAGGACAAAGCATTACTTCTTTCTTTTACCTTACGACCATAAAACATTGCGCCTGGCTTAAGATGGACAACCGCAGTGTGTCTTGATGTTACAACTGTGATCTTCTGCACCTCTCCTGACGGAAGAACTCGATCCACGAATTCTCGCCATGTTATATAACGCGAAGTAGACTCATTTCCAACGCCATCACCTCCCTCTTTTTTTCGTGGAGGCGCTGTGAATTAAAATCCAGATCCTCTGGAAATGGACTGATTGTCAACTTGCTTAAGATTTTGAAAGTTTTAATGGCAAGCTTTTAGTATTTAGTTTGCAGTCTTGCCAAATGTCAAAATAACCCAACAGCATTAACAACTGAATTATTTATCACAATGAACAAAATTTGTACAAAAGAAGAAAAACTTCACTAACCAAGAACATGAACAAACAGAAAAGATGCAACAGCACTGAAAAATACTCCCAGAAAAATCGCTCTCATCTGCTTCGCATTCTCTTTTCTTTCTTTGTCTTCAGAACTGCTCACCCACTGTTCTGAGGTAGTGTGAAAGGATGAACAAACTGTATAACAAGAACAGTTAATTCAATATCACGCAGCAAATGTCGCACCAACCTGCAGTATACGAATGGATGAAACCAATTATTGTACAACTGGCTGCAAACCGTTAAGGTCTGAACTACACCACTTGTTGGCCACTGACGAGTGGAACGAACTAAAGAAAATTACAGGGGATAGCACGAGTTGTGAATAGTCGGCTTGTTTACCATACGGTAAATGTCACATTTCGCAAAAGACACCAAGAGGATTAGAACACAAACACGCGGGATACTACATTTCTACACAGTATGACAGCGTCTTAAGGAAGAAATAAATATGTACATCTTATCGTACATTTCCTTTAAAACCTTTTCAGATAAATGTAGTTTGAATTTTACTGTCATAACATCTGACAGAGCTTGGAACTCTTCATTCGAAAGCATGCGTCAAGGAATTGGAACATTTTAAAATGTAACCGTACAGAACAAGGGCTTGTTTTCCGCAGTGTAACTGTAATTTGAAAATAAGCAAGTCCTTTTAAAAGTTGTTTTTGCTCTTAATATGCACCATGTTGTAGTAACCATACAACACTACAACTGTCAGGGTCGTCAATTTGCCCATATTCAAACATAAAAAATCGCTTGTGAAAAATGTATCCAGATCATGCTTTGTGACTTTTCTAGGTCTTCCATGATTTTTTAAAAACTTTGTTGCCTCCTACTGCATATCCGCTCCCTACGACGTATTGACGTTTTGCCAGACGCCATAACTCATGCTTGCATTTTCAGAAGACTTACATAGCCATTTCAACGTTCACTGCGCAGTCAGTAGTCAGTGCGTAGTCATCAGCAGTTCTTGATTTAAAGATGTTTGTGTTTTACTTACTAGTGTTTGTTTTAACTTGTTTTTCAACGTGTTAATTGGTATTAGATGTATGTAAAATTTTAGCCCATTGTTACAAACAGTACCATCCTAACAAAGCATACAAACAATAGATAAATTATTGAAACGACCAGTCGCAACAAGTGATAACGAGCCCAATCATTTACCCAGAACACACCAATCCGACAAAATAACATAACTTTGTGTATAGGCAACACAGAGACAATTATGATAAATTTATTGATTTAATCACGATGAGCTAAAATAAACAAAATATATACAACAAGAAAACAGGCATCATACACAAATGATGCACGATGTTCCAAGGATGCATTCAAAATCTACCGCAAGATTTGAGAAACTGATCTATGGCGCTAATGACAGCCACCACGAATTGTATTGGTGCATCAGACAGACCAAATAGGAATACAGTACTTGTAAATGCAGCCACTCAATGTTACTCAAACAATCAAAGTATTGAGATAACTTGTTATTGGTTAACTATTAATATTTGTAACAGATTTTTAAAATCTCGAACTTTCATTTCAGATGCCTTTAACAAAGCACTTAAGAAGACACCTTACACCGTTGACTAACTATTTAACGTTCTGTATTTGAAGATGGCATTTCTTCTGAAACAGCTTGATTTAGTAGTAACTGAGGAGTACGACTTCATAAAATCTCACTGACGTCTAAGTTGAGAAAGCTTTCTTTGATGGTATAATTGCATGTACATAAATTTTTCGAAGTACTATATTCTTTTTGATGTATTGCTGCAGTTATAATTCACATGTAAACTCACAAAAAAGTCCATAGTTTGTTCTACCAGATGGTATGAGACTAGAAAGCAAAACAACTTTTTCACTGAGAGGCACTGGAACTCTAACATGCCTCAACAGAGTTCTGCTAGTAGGGTGTGAACCATTCCATGTTGAAAATCCACACCTGCACCCAGCCAAGCGCAAGTACTGGTGTGCAGGATGATGATGTGATGCGCTTCGGCACAACAGTTCAACTAATAGCATGCTACACAGGTTTTGGCATTCACTATTTTAAGTAGATGCCTACAAACATACAAAGAGCAAATAAGACTTACGCAAAGTCTATTCAAGAATTGCCAACTTGAATTTAATCAATGCAAATAGTCAATACAGCATATGTATATATACAGTTAACTCTGACAGCTGAATTATGCACCTATTAATTTCACATCTAAAATAAGTATGCAAAGATCGATCACAAATCGAGGGTTCAAGTTACCAGCAATTCATTAATTTTGTACAGTGAAACACAAACACATCAAGCTTGGCTATAAATAGTTAATTAAAAAAGCCTACTTTGCTGTATTAAGTTTACCACTGAAACATGTCAGGCAAAGTCACTTTATGCAAATTTTATTAGCTTTCAACATCACCCATCTTATTTTTCGCTACAAGCATTCAAAGGTGATTTTCAGATCATCATCTGTATGGGATAGTATGTTTGGACACAACTAGTAATCCTCAACTTCAAGCACTTTGTTGTATGTTGTTCAAGGTCACCAAATCTGACATTGTTCCTGATTTGCGCAGAAGGCATTTCTGTGGCCAGTATCATTGTCCTTATCACCCTTACGCTAGGGTTGTGCACAATTTCATCATAATACCTCAATCAAAAAGTGTAGGGTACATGAATACACACATATTTGCTCACAGATGCAGGCATGCAGGACATAAGCATAGTGCATACTTAAGTGGTTGCCCAACTGCTACTGTATACTCAGATTCAAGTTGCTACATTTGTTTCAGCCATTGTTTGGTCAGAGACTGAATATTTTTTAATAGCTGAAAATAAAAGTCAAGTTGGTCACATTGTCCAAAGCTAGTGAATGCCGTTACGCCAAGTTTTAATATGATTATGGGACAAATGACCAGAATGTCTCAGAGAAAAAAAGCACTATACCTAAATGAGAGTTGCTCGTATAACAATGAATCTTAAATTTGGTATGAGCTCACATCTCATTTTTCCAACAAAAACATAATTAACGTAACCACTAAATGATGCAACAGTTGGTTGAAGTCCAGGGAAAATAAGCATCGATCTTAAAAACAATGACATACATCCTTATTCACACATTTTGCTGAAAACTGCTTGCAGTTGAATGGACTATTTTCATATGTAGCGCCAATTAATATATTTATTAAAATAGCAACATTTATGCCATTGTCAACAAAATTAGCATTGAGAATTGACTGCAAGATGATGAACAAGTTATTCTATGCAATATCACAAATCTCCTCAAAAATGTAATTCAATGTATTAGACATTAATCACAAAAAAACAAATTACATTAAGATAATCCAACTCAAAATCAGCACCATTTATAACTAATGAGCACCTATTTCCAACATTGCAATAGGTGAAGTCTCATCGCAAACAAACATCAGAAAAGCTGTGCATAATTTCGTCAGAACACATGCTATCATAAATATTTCCTGCTCTGTTAGACCAGAACAAAAAATAAACACCACACACTTGAAACAAATAGTAAACACAAAAAGTTGGCTGCACAGAACAATTTGAAACAACACAAAAGCAAATTTTTATTTTTTTGTTGCATTTAACTCCTAATGTTTTTAATACCTTATGCAGTATTTGCACCTACCAGATTTTGACTCAAAAAGGTGCTTTAAGAATTGTCAGGCCATCTCTAAAAATGGAAATTTATAATTCTGTTCATTAAGATGTGCATTGGATGGTTCATCCATTAAATAATTTGGGAATTTTTGCAAATATGATTAAATCCTGCTGTAAGAAGGGCTACGAGTAATTGCCATGACATGATTCTACCTTTACATGGGTTAAACTTAAGTCAGTTCCAAATTGTCGTTGACCACAGTTCACCAAACAACTTCAAAAACAGTCTCTGGCCTAAAACCCTCACCTACTGATGAATATGCAGAACTGTGGATGGAAACCATCTAAACCCATCAGTTAAACTAGGCATGGGGAAAAACAGTGATGTAACAGTACAACTCTGCAATTCTCAAACCAGCCCATGACAAGCTTAGATTTACTAAATCACCAAGTACCGCATACATTTGACGCCATGCGTACAACCAGTTCAATCCATTGTTACATAATAATTGTAGTTTCCTTTGTAATGCAAAAATATTTATGAAGCATGCTCCATGTTCAACCACTTTAACCAATTAAGGAATGCAAGTTCAAGAGAAGTATGACAGACATTAAATACAGAATGCCCCCAATTGCCAAACTAGCCAACATATGATGCAGTAGAGTCAACAGCTGAGTAAGCAAGCATGAATTCATGAACTTGGTCTACAAAATGAAAACGAGTAGCTTTTCTGATAATTCTTCATCACCAACATAGATATATTTCAGTGATGAATATTTTATTGTTTATTAAAACTAGCTGATTATTTTCTCATTACCCTGACTAAAAAAGAGCAATCTTAAGGCACTAGTTTCACACAAAACAGCTTTTTTGCTGTTACACAAATAATAGCTGATGTTTTTCAAGCATGTCAGCTTCTTGCATTCAAATTTTCTTGACATTTCAAATGTCTTTATTTCGACTGTATAAACTTAAATCAGACTACAAAGAAAAAATGCACCATGTCCACCACAAACTTTCTAAACAATCCTGGTATGTGACATCTGTATCAAAGCACACATAATTTCTGATATGTTTTGAAAAAGACTGATATCCCAAAGTAATCACAGTCCTAAGAATTAAATAGACAATAGACCACAATGGTCAAACAAGAAATTTTTTAATTTTCAATATTTCCAGGCTGGGAAGGCATCATTTATTGCAGCTAATTTATCTTGGGGTCCAACTGATATGTCAAGATTTAGAGGAAGGCTTGTTACAATATTGCCATTAAAACAGGGATTCCCAACCTTTCTCTAACCATGTATCCCTTCAGCAATCCAACAGATGAGCATGTACCCCTTCAGTATTTCGGCGGATGAACATGTGCTCCTAAAATTTCTTGTGACAAAATATTTTATCATGATTAATCGTAGATACATTTAACAATAAGCATACAGTGGCTTTTGAAAATAATATTCACTGATTAATGTATAAATATTTGCAACTACAAGATAAGTAAATATATATTTATCTTCTATTGCTAACCTCAAATGTACCCCTTTGCCTTCGGATAGGCAAATCTACCCTTAGGGGTACATGTACCCCAGGTTGGGAACCTCTGCATCAAAACAATATTCATGAATACATCAAGCAGGGTTAATATGATTAAAGTAGCATTCCATTTATGGAGGAACTTATGATGTTCAAGGAAAATGTTCCTTATAGCATATTTTTCTGAGCATAAGGCACACTTAAATCCTTTAATTTTCTCAAAATTCAAAGATGCTCCTTATAATGCGGTGCACCTGATTTATTAATCTTGTTGTGCTTTCTCACCTAGAACTGATTTTATGTGGTAACAGTGCTATTTATTTAATTGCTAGTGACAGCTTAACTATGAGCAGTGCACATTTTTTATTTCAAAGACTGCCGTTAACCACGTGATAGTTTTGTCCATTGTCTTGATGGAGGCTTTCGTGTGCATTCCAAATCACAGTGATTTTTTTACAGACTATCATGTTATGCAATATATAAACCAAGAAAAATTGCAATGTGCTGCGTTTCTGTGAGTTGCTTGCACATACCTTAATGTAGAAGCACAGACTGTATTACTCTGCAACACTCCTGCACACGGAGCTATATTTATTACTCCGCATGGCTCCTGACTACATTGGCGCACACCGAATCAAACACGTGCTATTTCATATGTTACAATTTAACAATGTTGAGAGTTGTTGTGAAAGAGTTGAACACAATTGACACACTTTATTTTACTTCATTGAATGCCCCTTATTATGAAAATTGAATAGTTTGCACGTAATCACTGATACTGCACCTTACAATCCAGTGTGCCTTATAGCCCAAAAAATACAGTAATAAAGAATTCTTGCAGGAAGATGACTTCAGGATAGAATTTTTTTTAATTAAATGTGTCCAGCTTTTCACATCTTCCCAGATGAAATACCAGTCATCTTACCACAGGTGAATGTTTACCCATATCATCAGAAATTTCTGAGCTTGTTGTGTTAAAACCAACCCTAAATTTGCTAAATGCACTCCCGTGAAACACACTCTAGTACAGTGGTTGGCAATATTTCTTAACAAAAGAGCCATCCTGCTTCATCTTCCAGCATATAAGAATAAGAAGCCACAAAACAATTATACAATTTCCTTTTTTATGCAACTTCACAGGGCCACAGGCTGAAATGTGATCAAGTCAAATTCTAATAATAATAAAATGCAAATTCAAAATCCAAAAGCCACAATTAGAGGAACTAAAGAGCTGCATGCCAGAGCCACAGGTTGTCAACTCCTGCCCTTATGGCAGCACATGCATTTTTTAAAATAAAAACACAAATTTAGTGTGACTATCATGAGCAAAGTCTCAAATTCACCAGAGCTAATCTGCATTAACACACTAGCTATTTGGTGATGAAGCACAAAATAAAAAAATTGAAACAAATTTTTGGCAGATCACATTATGATTTTGCCCAGTGTCATACAAAAACATTATGTTGGCTGGCAGATGTTGCATTTTCCTAGAACAGTGGTTACCAACCTTTTCCTGATCACTTATCACCTAGCGGTACCACCTTGTTTCAGGAAACCTCATTCAACCAAAAGTAAAGAATACCACACTGACTTTAAAGTGTCATGCACAATATGGCAGTGAGACATTATAATAGTCACTGTTATTAACCAATGGAAAAAGTACACAGAAATTCAGGAATTTATAAACAGCAACTAATAAATAAAAGCAAAAGCTATCAATACAGTTTTCTTTGTGATGGAAAAACAGAAGTTAGTTGTGTACCACCAGGAAACATTTTGCATTACATCAGTGATCAGTGGAATGCATCCTCAATGTTGGGAAACACTGTCCTAGAGGGTTGCACATAATAAAATTAAAACAATCTCAATGACTAGAATAATATGAGCAATCCATAGCTAAACTTTGTTGGCAGACTGTCCTTGAAACACAGATATAATATCCTTCCGTTTGAATCTGTGGGCTTCATTGATCAATTGTTCCAAAATGACAGATTTTTGTCCTATTTCAATATTTGTTTTTGACAACAAAGACATTACTTCCTTGGTATGTTTACCAGGTTTGCGAATCAGTTTTACAATTTCCATGCAAGCAAACTCAACTTCTTCCTGAGATGCTGAAGCATCTTTTATGTCAGTCGCAACATTGTCAGAAATAACACCTTTTTTAATGCAGCTAACACTGGAGTTTTGCGCATCTTTGTCCGATACTACATCAGTTCCTGTAGACTCCAAACTTTGAACTTTTTCAGCAGTTGCATGTGCTTGTTCAGGTTTTGGCTCAGTGTCAGCAGTGAGGTCCACCACCTTTTCTTCCACTTTGGGTACTGGTGGTTCTTCATTCTTTATGTAAGCTTTCAACCCTTTTTTGTCTCTGCTAATGGCTTTAACATCATGAGTAAATTTTGGGTACGGACTTGAAGATCGCCTTCTTTTTGTTGGAAGGCCAGAATGGCCAACTGAAACTTTCCGCTTACTGCTTGGACTTGAGGCTGATGGCCCATCATAATCTTCTGTTTCATCTATCATGATACCCTTTTCCTTTGCCATTTTAAAAGGATTTCCAAAAGTGTGCAACCTTCGAGGAGTATCAGGGTTAGCTTCACGAAGTGGAACAGGTAAATTTTTTACATAATCCTGATAATTACCCATCTGGGAAATTGGTTGACTGTGTACTTCAGCTCGATCTTGCAGTCTGATCCTCAGTGTGTTTGCAAGTTGCTCTGCAAAATCTCCAGCCGCTGCTGAAAATGAACTTTGGACGATTTGTTTAAAATTAAGGCGCATGTTCTTAATCTGGGTTAAAAGTTTATACCGAGGAATATCAAAAGCATTGTGAAACTCACGAGGCAAAATTGGTTGCTTGTAATGATCACCCAATTGAAATCCAGCAAATTCTTCCACTTCTATCCTCTTGTATGCTGCGCCATGGTCAACCATATCTGAAACCAACTTGTGAAAATTACATTGAGCAGCAACAGAAAAAGATTTTGAGCGAAACTTGAGAAGGACATTTTGTCTGACATTCGTATTGTCTGATCCAAGGTTGTTAAATCGATCAGCCACAACTTTTGTTTGCTCCTTCAGTTTTTTCAAATAAACATTGACAGAATAACTTAACCCTATGCCATAAGATTCTGGTATCAAATTGTGAGCACCAATTTGCCTGAAGGCTTTACGAAGAGGAGTAATGTAATAATGCGGAACTGTTTTTAAATAATCTTCAAAGCATCGGCGCCACTCAGGCGTAGGCTTTACCTTCTGTTTTATCAACTGATCAACCATTCTCAAAAGAACAGGGTAATTGTAAGGCATTACAAACAAATTAACACTTGTTAAGCTTGAACTTGCTTTGAGATAGCCACAAGGATGACATACATTGCTTTGCTTTCCACTGTTTTCAACATACACCTGCCAGCAAATATTGGAATTTTTTTGTTCCAGCAGTACTTGTGTCAAAGGAGATGGTTCTAACTCATATTTATCATATGGAAAGTTAGTTAACAAGTATGGCTCAACATTCTCACAAGTGAATTTCAACATAGGATGAGCATTTCTTGGAGGCAGAGTTGGTGCATTCTGATCAGGGTGATAAGACTCTGGCAGAGGCCAGTGTCCAACAGGCATTCCACTTTTTGGACTTGGTCTTACATATATCATTCTGTGTAAGGAATGCCAAGGAAGTGATTCTGCAACAATAGTTCTGTTATCAATGTTTCCTGCAACCTCTTTGCTATCTTTCCCACGATCTGCCTTATCAAAATGAACCACAACACCACTCTGAACTTTTTGCACTAAGGAGTCAAGACACTGCAGGAGGGTTTTTTGAGTTTTAATGCAATAGGATCTTCCACCAGTCACTTCACACATCAGACTGATAGGTGAAGGATCAGTGGGAACACTCCCAAGCTGTTCTGGTTCAAGTGTTGCATTAGCAGGCAATCGAAGCACTAATGAAAAAAGTCTTTGATCCCATCGAAACGGTTCCTTTGTGAGCTCAGAACCAGGAAGGAGATTACTCATAGGTAAATGGAGCTCATCATAGACTGCAGAACGATTACTTAACTTTCCTCCATCAGTAATTGCAATCACAATCGATGGCTCCAAATAAAAAGGACTTCTTCCATGACCATATGTATCAATGCCTGAAAGGTGCCTGTTAATGCTCAGCAAGTCAAAACACAACTTTAAAGCATGGCCAAGAGTTGTAACACCATCTGCCACAACATTTTTGAGCTTGTTTAAAGTAGATGCATGGTTTTGGCTATCTTTCCATCCACTTTTAATGGCACTGTTCCCTTCATCCAAAGTTACCAACATATATTTGTCTGTGCGGTTGCATCGCTGCTTCACAAATGTCTCAACAGCACTTTTGGCTACATCAAGTAAAGTGGTGCCTAGGTAGCACTTTTGATTCATAGATGCCGAATTATCAACTAAAAACACCACAGTTTGCATTTCTACATTGACTTCTGTAACACCTGGATATAGCATCAACCAAGAAGTTAACTTTCAAAAAGTACTACAATAAGAATTATGTATTAAATCTATTGAAAATCAACTTACATTACAGATTTGCATACTACAAGGTCATGAAGTTTTTATCACAACTTATATATTTTTCTGCTACCACTATTCAAAGATATGAGTAGAGTCACATTCCATAGACTTCGACCCTGGTTCAGGCTTAATAATGCATTCTGCGCCAACTCTGAAATTAAAAAAGCTTTGATTCCGGTTCTCATTTTCGCTTCCAAATAATCAAAACAAAAGATGTTTTTATGTCCCATTTGTTCTACAAAAACAGTCTTAAAATTTGAAGAACACTGTATTTTTCTGACCATCAAGCAGTAACAGTAAGCACATCAGATTATAAGGGGCATTACTATTTTTGTACCATAAGGCGCAGTATCAAAGATTGAATGCTAGCTATTCTTTTTTCATACATAAAACGTACCGGATTAAAAGGCACATTAAATTAAGCAAAATTCAGATAACATACCAGGGACTTCAATCAGACAGGTTAAACTCTTTCGGATTACCGTACATACGAGCGAGTTTAATCTGTCACACATGCCTACTCCGGTAGACACGAACAGAACAAAATAGAAGTTGTGCGTATGTTTGATTAGGTGTGCGCCAATGTAGTCAGGAGCCTCACAGAGCAATCCTTCCTGTGGTTTGTGTTAGCTATTCTTGGAACCACATATGCTGCTCATTGCAGTTGTTGTTGGTTTAATAAGTAACACAATGGTCTGTTTACAAAAAATTGTAACCAGCAATTAAATAAATAACACCATATACCACATAAAATTGGTTCAGTAGAATTTGCCTAATTCGTCACTTCAAAAGCATACGAGAAAAGTCACGAACGAATTATGGTGAAAACTCTATCATAGCAGCTCGTATACTTTATCATAGTAGCTCAAACAGATTGAAAACTCCATCATAGCAGTTCGTATACTTTATTATAGAAGCTTGTATACATAGTGCTTTTATTTGCAGTAAAATACAACTTTATGCTATTATAGCTGTTTACTAAATTAAACTCTTTAATTCCTCTACTCCATCTAGACTCCTCCATTTAATCCTAGCACCTTTTAAATATTTAATAAACTTTAAAGACTTTCTGCGTTCTCTCAATGGGGAGTCGGGTCACGCTTCATACCTCGTGCATAAATTCAATAAACAAATTGCGAAGTGCAAAGATCTTTAATTCGTTTGCATTCCCACACGTGTTAACCGCTCAAACATCAAAAGCAAAACAGCAACTGGTATGCCCAAACGCTACCAACGAGGCAGCCTAGTCGTTGTACAACTTGTCCAATGCTGGGCACATAGGACCGGAGATTGCGAGTCCACTAGGTTGGTCAACAAGGGAGCTGTCCGCCCGATGCAAGATTACAACACCTGAGGGTCACAGTATCTATGAACCCTTTAGTCTGGAGGAGCTTGCTGCTGCCCTCACATGCCTGAAGCCACGAAAGTCTCTGGGATTCGATTCCATATTCCTGGAGTTCATACTCCACGTCGGGTCGGCTCTCAAATCCTTGTTTTGTGACTTCCTTAGTTCGTACATGCGCCAACTCAAAATTCCAAAAATCTGGAGAAGAGCACTAATAGTTGCGATCCCTCAGCCAGAAAAGCCATTTGGGGACCCAAAGAGCTATCGTCCCATATCTCTGCTATGTGTTCCCTTTGAAATCCTCGAGAGACTCATCTGTGCTCGTGTCGACCCAATCATCGACCCACTGCTCCCTCGTGAGCAGCGGGTTTTCAACACAGGAGGTTGACCGTAGTAAGGTAACCCTGCTGACGTAGGACATTGCAGATAGCTTTTTGGACAAAAAGAAGGCTGGAGCTGTGTTTGTCGACCTCACAACAGCCTATGACATTGTATGGCACCACGGCCTCACCTGCAAGCTGCTGCGATTGCTGCTTGATAGACACATGGTTCGTATGATCATGGAGATAGTTGGCAATAGCAGCTTCACCCTCACCATCGGAAACAACAAAAGAAGCAGGTAACGACACCTCAAGAATGGCATCCCGCAGGGATCTGTCTTGGCACCCCTTCTCTTCAACCCCTACATCTCTGACCTGCCAACTGCCATCTCCAAAAAGGATGCATATGCTGACAATCTAGCAATCATGCATGCTGATGGAAACGGGCCGGCAGTGGAAGGGTTGCTGACCAAGGGCATGGCAATTGTAGGTGAATACCTCCAGATTGGAAGCTAAAGCTCAGCACTACAAAAACAGTGTCGGCTGGCTTCCATCTCAACAGCAAGGAAGCTAAACGTGAGCTGAAAGACAAATACAACAACGAAATCCTGCCCTTCTGCTCCGAGCCGAAATACCTCAGAGTAACGTTGGACAGATCGCTCACGTACCGCCGACACCTTGAGTCACTTCGCAAGAA
>JGI24022J15233_10002747_pt1 | contig 16813 bp, 6 predicted proteins | sample Ectturendosymbi2_FD_15233 | JGI IMG/M metagenome (IMG submission 15233)
CCAATCCTATATGACACAGCGCCCCTCTTTGTTTACACTGATCAACTATTGTGCAATTGTGTTTTCATTTGCTCTAATGTTCGCTAACGATTGGCTTACTGCATGCGATGGCTTTTATGATGCTTCTGCTTGTTGGCGGAGTCATATGAAACAATAAACCATTACCATTACCTGTCGATCAGGTCAAAAGCAACCTGAGCTAAATCTTTCCTAATGCTGCTAGCTTACCGCAAACAAATCATTCAAAATCAGCGCAAAACAGTGAGAAGAGCAGTAACTACCAACATGTACTGACGGAAGAGCTCTTGCGAACTTTTTCTTTTGGCCACCACTCACGCCAAAGTAGCGAATAGTGGTAGCGGTAAAATGGTGATAGCTCGCTACCGTATGCCTTATTTTTTTCAAAATGAAGCGGCGCTCCTGCTAACGCTACTGGAAAATTAGCTCGCTACTGCCCAGCTCTGCATCTTCTGTTTTTTATGTGAACAAGTCTCATTCAGAATGGATTTTTTATCTTCGTCTGAAATTGTTTTCTGGCCCCACTTTGGCCCCTTGCACCAGGTACCCCAAATGCGTGATCGAGTTCTAAGGTGTAAAATTATATTCAGCATTACCTCTTGTAAAAATAGAACGCTCTAATCACCAATATTTGCAATAACGATTTTCACAGGGATAATGTTTATATTGTGGTAGCAAATATGCAACAGTGGGCTTTATGGGTGAAGTTTTGCTGTTTTTTTATGAACATGATGTGTCACGTATCAAGTCGTTAGTTTGTATGAATCGCGTCAAGTGGAGTCATTTGGCTAAAATTATGTTTCGAGTTGAATCTTATCAACGTTCAAACAAACTGTGCTTCGAGCAAAGTCGAATAAATGAAAAGAATTGATTTGAATGTAGTCAATAAATCAAAGCATAGAGCCATTGTTTGTGAGTGTTTTTTTTATCGCACATGCACTTTAAAGTGAATATATGAAGTGAATATATGCTTGACTCAATTATTCCAATAGGTTTTTCCTCTAGTTCATTCTTCAAAAAAATTTTAGCTTGAGATCTCAGTTTTTTTGTTGATGTTTACATAATGAGAGGGTGTTTATGCATATTTGTTTGCCTTTAGATGACGTCATAGCCCCCTGGGAGTCGAACAATCGGGTCGATTTTGTGACTCAAAGTTTTTTTGCATTCTAGGGTACAATACGAGTCTTTAGAGGGTTTGATGGAGTTTCTAGCATTTCTGGTTCAAGAGTTATGGAAAAATAGTCAAAAATGAATTAGGTAAATCCTCTGCAATTACTCAGCACATTTCCCAATAATTTGGGGTCTTTTGGGCATAACTTGGGCACCAGAAACGTTAGGAATCCATCTTGGGCTCTTAGGATGGATATTCCCGCCTAGAAGCAAACAAAACTTTGAGCTACTATTTCGGCCCATTGTCTGGGTGATGACGCCATAAAAGGACAAACAAAAAAAGCAAAACCTACCCTCATTCTGACGCCACCCACAGAAAACCCCGAATCCAAAGCTCAAAAGGCTTTTTTTCAGTGCAAACTACAAGACTTCCCGCGTCTTTCGAGGGTTCGAATAGCTCGCTAACATGTTCTAGCGGCGAGTTATCACTATCCGCACTAGCCGTCAGTGGGACACTCATGCTTTTTCTACAATTTTCTTATTTTTGGGTACCATGAGGTTTTTGGGCCATAACTTTTGTTCTAGACATGCTAAAAGGTCAATCAAGAGCTCTATATACGCGGATCATCATCTAGTTTCCAAAAAAAATTTGATCCAAAATTTTTGGCCACAAAAACACCCCAACTTTGCGGCCTCCACCCAAAAGAACCCTAACTCAAATCAAAAAATTTTTTCAATCGATACTAGAAGACGTGCCGCATCAGTACAGGGTTTGAACAGCTCTCTAGCTATAGTGTCTGGCGAGTTATGGCGTTGCAAACGGGTGTAAAAATGTTCAAATGGTAGACCTTAAAGCGTTATTGCAACCTGTATTACCCACTGTTGCAAATATGCAACATTCCGTGTAGGGGTGCATAATGCCCCCCCCCCTGAAAAAAAACACTACATTCAGATAAATTGCTTTATTCTGCTTTCAAATAAACCATGCAGTATTTTTATCCAATGTTCCTTCTGTGTCTGGGCGCTTTTTAGGTAAGGCCACTTCAAGTTAGTTAGACTACAGTACTAGTCAGCTATGCTGTTCAGACAGAAACTGGTATGCTTGGTTCAACTTCAAAGCTGAAAAACGTTTTAGTAATGTTTTATACACCATTATTTTACTATGACCTACTAGCAAATGCATTTCAAAGATGAAACATGATTCATCTGAATAACGACAGGCTGCGTCATAACAAAACAATAGAATCATTTTCATCTTCACACAGTTACAACCTACAGTGCATGTTGCTTGAAAGTTGAGATGTCGTCTTTCTCAGCCTGAAAGTTAGAATCCCGAGCGGCAGGGAATATTGCATTGAACCGTGAGAATACAGAAAAACAAATTTTCACCAATATCATTTGGAAATAGTGTATTTTTTCTTCACAAAACTATTAATCCATCTCAAATTTTTTCTATGTCCCCAATTTATTTCATTTGGATAATCCGCTTCCGGTCCGGTTGAAGAGGAAACGATATCCAATCCTATCCAAATCCAAAAAATTCCTAATATCCGGCCGGATTGGACTCCCAAATCCGGATCCTGTACCGTGGTGTAATTTACGGTACAGGGTTTATTACACCATAGACAGACTGGTAGTCTGAGAGTCATGACACAGAAGGCTGAATAGATGCTTCTTAAGATACTATATGAATGACTGTGCAATGTGCAACTTTTTCCAAAACTCGGAATCCTCTCAAATGTTGATAAAAGCGTTTCAGATATCCTTATCCGTATCCGGTGTCAAGCGAAATTTCTGACCTATTTTTGATAGTGAGCTAGTTTGCCTCTCAGAGTAAAGGAATAAAGTTCGGCAATTACTATTTTGATGTGTGTTGTGTAAATTGAAACTTTTGGTTAGATGTTAGATACCCACAAAGAAGCAACAGTACGGAAATAACTGTAACCACTGAAAAATATTGGACTTAGTGTTAGACCTCAATTATATTTCTTTTTCTAACCCCAACCCCACCCCCAACCCGATCCACTCACCTAAACACAAAACTGTAAGCCCAAATCATCAGTTTTATCTGCGTATTCGATATGTAAAATATTATTTTGTGCATGTGGACATGGCGTGAAGTCAGAAATTTCGCAAGTCAGGAATTTCGCTTGACACCGGTTCCCGTTTGAAAGCAGTGTTTTGCATATCCGTATCCGGTTGCAAACCCTCTATCCTGCCGGATATCCAACCGACAAACCGGATAGTGATCTTCTTTGGAGAGATCAAGCAATCCAAATTCTTCGTGATGAAACACTGTTGACTTTAAATGGAGTGGAGTCTGGAGTCGTGTCAGGTCACAAGTTTTTCCAAGATGCATTGATTGACTCATGATTGCTGCTGCGATTCACGTCTTAACGCGTCAACTCCGAAGTCCATTATTTGTGAAAAAGACGTGACTCCCAAACATTGTACCCAGCTTACTGCGAAGGTAATAGCGTAGAAGCGCTGACAATGCTTGCTGGTAAAATTGCTCTGAATAAATCTTGTCCAAACAAACTCAAGTCAAAGTGCCTAGTAGTAGTACTAATACTAATAAATTAAATAATACTGGGCTAGTACAAAGTAACTTTGTGGACATAACATACCTAACTTTATACTAATACTGTCCTGTGGCAATCTGGAACTAGCGTAAGTAATACAATGCAGTACAGAATAATTTTTGAGTTTTTTAACTTTGTTGTACTGTAGGCCTATTGCAGTGTAGAAAGAAGTGGATTTATTAATTTCATTTGTGTTTTGTAGCAACTGCCACTGGCAATGAGTCACTCCAAAGACTTTATATTTGCGCCTTCTATTGAGCTTGCTCCCAAGTTCTTCAAACTACTACTTAGTACTGTAGGCTATAGCCTACCAGCACCTCAGTGTTGCCAACCTTCAACCTTGCTGTTTTTTCGCAAATTTGAGTTGGGCTTGTTTTTTTGCGGAGTTGTGGGTTTTTTGAAGACTTGCGGGTTGCTTGTTTTTGGGTTTGTTTAATTGAAATTTGCTTGTTTTCTGCAAATTTTTGTTTTGCAGATTGCTTTTATTTTAATTTTATGGCACGTTTGCTCTTTCAATTTGCTGCCGAAGGTAATTTTGGCGTGTTTTTGTGAAAATTTGCTAATTTTGGGCATGTTTTTTCACATGTGCCTGCCGGCTTTTCCATGTAATTTTCCTCCTGATTTTTTATTTTGTTGCATTTTTTTGTCAGGCGCATATTGGGCTTGTTTTTCAGTTAACTTACCTATTTTGGGCTTGTTTTTCAAATGGTAGTGTCTGTTTTACTGCCGATTTTCTGGCAGCAACAGTAGGCTGGAGCTATTGTGCCGCCAGTCTGACGCAATTCGAATGAAAGAAAAGGTCAGTTTGTCATGCAATCAGTGTGCTGCTCATAGTGCAGTGGTTATGCTTCATGTCTAGTATGCCATTGGTTTTCCGTTAGAATCTCGCCTTAGTGACTTTTCTTTTTTATTGCTTTTTAAAAAACTTTTCGATTAGGTGTTACCATTAGGGTTAGGTTAGGGTTGGGGTTAGAATTATATTATGGCAGCAGCACCAGCTATAGAACTGCCTGCGGATCTTTAAATTTGAAGCTTTATTCGACCGCCTTATGTAACATGACAGTAACGCATGACAAGAGTGCAGTAGGCTTGGTAGAAATGAAGTAAATGTAAAAGATAAACCTAACCTAACCTACCTTAACCCTAACCGTAGCCCTAACTAACCTAACCCTAATCTCAGATCTGAACGAAATGCTAACCAAATGCTAACCTCATGCTAACCTAACCAAACCTAAGCTAACCTAACACTAACCCTAAGCTAAGGTAAGCTAGCCCTAAGCTAACCTAACCCTAAAGGAAAGTCGAAAGAAAAAAAAACAAAACCAAAATCGGAAAGGTGAGATTCGAACCGCAAACCTAAAGCATAGAAGGCGTAGCACACAACCATTACATTATACGATCCACACGGTTTGAATGACAAAGTGACCCTTTTTTATTTGAATTGCGTCAGGACAGGCAGACGAATAGTCACTTCCTTATATTATGCTTAGGGCTTTGGTTTAGCATTAGGGGTTAGCATTTGGGTTAGGGATTAGCATTAGGGATTAGTGTTAGGGTGAGAGCTTAGCATTTAGGGTTAGCATTAAGGGTTTGAATTAGGGTTAGGGGTTAGCATTAGGGGTTAGGGTTAGCATTAGGGGTTAGCGTAACGGTTTAGGGTTGTGGTCAAGGTTTATGGTTAGGGGTTAGCATTAGGGTTTGGAGTTAGGGTTTGGGCTTAGGTTTAGGGTTTATCTTTTGTTTTTACTTCGTTTCTGCCAAGCTTTGGACTGGCGGCACAATAGCTCCAGCCAAGCTATTGCCGTCGGCATTTTGGCAGCAAAATAGACACTGCCTTTTCAAATTTAGTTGTTTGTTTTTGCAAAATAACCAGGCCATCACTGGCCTACCTGCTTGTTTAATGATTGCACTAGCCTACAAGTTTGACCTGTTTTTAACCTGGCAGTACCTTAAACTGAAATGCTGTAGCTTGTGCAGCCACAGGGTCTAACAAAATAATGTATTTAGTGGGAACTGAATGTTTGAAGACAATGATTTTGCTGCTGAATCGTGGACCACACTGTTTTTTGATGAATCGTCTTTGAGTGAATGCTCCTGGATTGCTCCCGCTAGGCTGCGTTGGCTTCGACCTCGAGTAAGTCATGATGATATGCTAGTATAGATTTCCTTAGGTTGGCCATTGGCTGGTCTCCAAGTAAAGTGTAATGTAGAAACAATTTGCGAGCTTAGCGAGTTTGGTAATGGACAGCCCCTGTTAGCACGTTGGACAAGAGTTCCTTACTACAATGCTTGGGTGAGTTGTATGACTCATACAATTGTCTACTTGCTGTCAGTTCCTTTGTTGGAGTTAGTTGGTTTTTGGCTCTGTTGATATGAACGACAGCAGCTACTTAGGCTTGCATGTGCTTATTAATATAGTTTGTGCACTTTCTCTGATCTTGCTTTATAGTCCTTTTTGTCATTTCACCTGTAAGCCTTTTGCTTACAAATTCAGTAAAGGCCGACAGCATCAGTACCACCCAGCATTGGAATGTACCGCGAACAGGGGTTGTACCACCAGCATGGGAATTGAAAGCTGCAGTTTGCACTATCAATGCAGGGACTGAATTAAAAAGTTTCGGTTTATACCAGTGGTTCTCAACCTTTTACACTAGTGGGCCAGTAATAAGCATATTAATCAAATTTTAAGGAACGGTAACATACAATTGCAATGAATGCAAAGATTATCATAATCATTTTGTTATGTAGAGCTATTATATAACTACCACAACATATGACGTTGGTAAACATATAAAAGTAGAAGTTATTTATCAAAGTTAGTTGCAAATTTGCTACTGTTTCATTACTAGCATGCAAGATAAATGTGGCTACAATAAAGTTGCAGAAAGATAAAGTTCTGCGTTGGAATCCAAACAATATCACTGTCTGATTTTGATAGAAGCTAGTGCTGAAAATGTTTTCTCGTGTAAGTGGTTGAAAATATCACTAACATTTCGATTGCATTGTGACTGACTGGCAGATATGTGTTTTCAATAGATATCCACAATTGAGACAGTGATCCTCTTTTATATCTGGACAGCAAAGTAGCATCACAACACATTTCGATCCGACTTCCTTTTTCACAGATATTAAGTACGCATGCATTTGCATCTTCAATGAAAGGATTCTTTTATCCAAAGCTTTTAATTTCAAAGTACCTCATGTTCAGGAAAATCATAGTAACAATTGTTAGCTAAGTCCTTCAAATGTTGACGTATGATGTCTAATAACTTGCTGGCATTAACATCAGCACTTGTCAATAAATTGCTAGTCGGAAACATCTCTGTATCTCCCTTCTGTACAAAGCTATCCAAAGTGCCAGCTTCTTTTTGAATACATCTGTCATGTTTCTCAGTGCAAAGATATTTGTGCAAAAATCCTCCAGAGATCTAGAGATCTCATGCACTATATTCCATTCAGATCCTTGAAAACAGTGTATTATAGCATAGTGTATTCACATCTTTGATATGCCATCCCCTGCTGGGGATCATCATCATTTTCTACACTCAATACCTTGAATATTATTCATAATAAATAATTAAGAATTATGACATTTAGCAAATTCAACTCTAACCTATGTAAATTATACAAAGATTCCCAAATACTTATTATAGACAGAATATTTAAACTAGAAATCAGTAAATTAATGTATAAAATTATATTTAGATTAGTTCCCAAACAATTTACAGAACTTTTTACAAAAATTGAAGACATTTATTCTTATCATACAAGACAACGGACAAGTATTGAATATGCCATTCCTCGGACTAGATTAAAAGTAGCTCGAAAGTCATTTACATATACAGGAATAGGAATATGGTCTTCCGTAGATCCAACAATTCATTCAATACCAAATTATTACCTATTTGTTACTAAATTAAAACATAAACTCCAAGAAGAGCAATAATAGCATCATTGAAAATCTGCAAAACAAGTATATGATTACTTCCAAAACCCTACCAATAAAATATTTTGTATTATGGAAAAGGCAGATGTTGTTTTCCAGAAATGCTCTGGCAATGCACGATGTGCTACACTTAGTAATGAAATAACATTGTCTAGCTTGGACCGTCCTTATTGAAATGCACTATTCAGTCTGGTCTTGTTTCTTTGTTTTTTCTCTGTTATTCTTCAGGGCATCTCACTACAAAACCATATGGTTGTTTCAGATGTCCTGGGAACAAAATAAACGCTGTTCTAATGTGTTTTTTGTTTTTTTTGTGGAATGATTTGATGATTGTTTATAGTTGTTCCCAAGTAAACTGATACTGATACTGTATTAAGCTTGTTCAAATGGCAAGATACATCCCTCAAATACACAAGTTTACTCATCCACATGACATTCAAAAGAAATTTTGCTAATTAAGAGTTACTTTTTTGAAAACTGTTTTGCTTATTCCTTGACCTTAACAAGACGAGAAAGACAGCCATCTTATCTCCATATGGAAATGATGTTCATGCTGTGAATCCATACTTTGATGCAGTGTTGTGAATAACACCACATTTTTTAGCATATTTTTTAAATCGGTGGGTAGTTTCTTTGCAGATAAATGCTTCCAATGGATTATGCAAAGAGTAAACAACATTTCTTTGTGCGCTACTCTTTTTATTTTTGGAACTACACCGAGGCAATGGCCAGTCAGCTTGCAGCTTCATCTATGCATATTTCGACATAGTTTCCCCAGTCTGTATCTTTCTTTGACCCAGCTGTATGTCCTGGCAAGTTAATGTAACATAGAAGTTGTTCCTTAAAACCTCCTTTCCCATATAATGTACGAAACAAAGAAGAATGGCACAACTACGTCAGTTGACTAATCGAGTTGAATTGCAGAATAGACTACCTCGACTTCTTTAACTCTTCTATAACTTGCTCCTCGACATCTATTGCTATAGCTCTTCAAACTCTAAATGCCTACTATAATTCTCAAATTTCACAGCACTTATGCAAGCTAATGTAGAGTCTACACCAGTCTGGGTGCCAAGCACATGTACGATATTAGGGTACTGGATGGCTGGTGTGCAGTAACTTCCAATGAAAAAAGCAGCTATGACTTGACAATTGTCTGTATTTACGTTTACTTTTCTGTGTTGTTCACAAAGTATAGCATTACAAACAAATAGCCTAGGTGAGGGGTGGGGAGCCTGCAGCCCGCATGAACATTAAATATGGCTTGCAACATAATTTTCGTCACCCAAATTATAACACAACATCGCATCAAAAACAAACTCCATGAAAAGCAGACGCATGTAGACAGTCAAAAGAAGTGTGTCTTGCTCCTTGACATAAAGTAGGTTTCTTTCCTCATTTTTTTGAAAGATAAATAATTTTAAGACATAAAAAGTAAAGAATTTTAAGACATAAGTTTTGCAACTCACCAGCAATTTTCTACAATTCATGTGGCCTGTGATACTAAATAGGTTCCACATCCCTAGCCTAGGTCCTATGTAAATCACTTTTATTTCATTGAGTAAATCACTTTTATTTCACATATTGCAATTGCAAGTAATCTCAAACTTTTATAGTTGAGCTTTTGATCAAAGTTGAAAGCTTGATTTGTTTTGGTTTCTAAAGCCAATCGGATAAAATTTTAAATTACAGCAAATTTTTTTGTTTGATTACACCTTACATAAATTTGTTTAAATGAAATTGTTAAAATACTAAACATTCCTAGGTAAACTTGCAGGCCAGATTGGAACAATTAATGGACTGGACTTTGGGGACCACTGCAGTAACCCCTGGACCATGAAGTGCTATAGTTGAAAATATAACCCACATCAAACCCAAATGAAGATGGTGAGACAGGGCTGATGCCAGTCAGAGATTATTGCAACAGGTACAAAAAGTTTAAAAACAAAAAATAGTCTAATAAGTTCAAGAGTATATGAAAATCAGAGAGTAGCTGTGAAGTGAGTTAACACCTTCATTGCCAGGTTAATTCAAGCAGTTCATGCAAAAATAGCCGGATTGCACGTGGTTTTGCGCGGGCTGAACTCCGGCACCGAAAGCATTAGAGAGCTGTTCAAATGCTCAAAAGACTCCACACATCTTCCAGTTTGCAGTGAGATTTTTTTTTCAGTTTTGGGTTTTGCATTGTTTTGTGAGTGACGTTATAAGTGGAGGACTTTTAGGCCACCTTGGCCCACTTCACCTGTCCCTGGTCCCAAACTGTTAGATGTTAGTATTTCGCTCAAGCTTTTATTGGAAACTAAGTTAAAATCCGAGTCTTGTGATACTTTGGGTGACTTGCGGGGTTTGGTTTCAAAAGTTATGATCTAAAGTAAACAAAATAATTGATTAATCCCATAATCAGATAATAATTAATATGTTTTTTTAGATCATAACTTTTGAACCAGAAACACTAGAACGTCAATCCAAGGGTCAAAAGACTCAGATTCTAGCCTAGTTTTCAATGAAAACTTCAGCGAAATACTTCCGTCTAGTGGTTGGGCCCTAGGCCAAATGACATGAGCCAAAATGGCCAAAAACCTACCTCACTTATGATGTCACTCACAAAAAACCTGAAACCCAAAACCAAAAAATGTTTCTTTTCATTGTCAATTAGAAGACTGGTCAAATCTTTTGAGGGTTTGAACAGCTTTCCAGCACAATCAGTGGAGGAGCTATGCAGTTGTTAAGGCAACCGAAAATGCTGGTTGTAGGCTGATTTCAAAGTACAAATAATATTGTACCCCGGCAGCCAATGTGTTAAGCAAATAAGTTGAAAATAAAAACCAATCATTCATATTGCCATGATGTTATGCATCTAATCATCGCACATGTGAGACGTGAAGTTGGCTAATTTGCCTGCAACTCAGCTTTGAATGTTTGGCAAAACATCCCATACAATGTTGACATTGCCACTGTCGGGACTGTTTGAACAAACCTTGGTTTCTAGCATCACTTAGCAACTCCATAACTCGCCAGGTCACTGTGCTGGAGAGCTGTTCAAACCCTCAAAAGATGCTATAAGTCTTTTAGCTTGCAATGAAAAAAAAATTATTTTTTTTTGTGGGTGACGTCATAAGTGGGATAGGATTTAGGCCATTTTGGGTCAGGTAACCTGGCCCTGGACCCCAACCACTAGATGGAATTTTTTGACTTAAGTTTTTATTGGAAACTAGGCTAGAATCTGAGTCTTTGTAGTCTTTGAAAGGCTTTCTAGCATTTCTAGTTCAAAAGTTACGGCCTAAAAACAACAAATTAATTAATTAATCCCTTAATTAAATAATTAATGCTGGCTCCACACCAAGACGGGACCAAGCAAGGTTGGAGATGTAATCACTCCATCTGGTTGTTACGCAACCTCTATGCTGCTTTCCCGTGGGTATAACCAGCAGGACTTTCCTTGCTACTAAAACATAGTTTGAAATGTATCATAAAGTGTATAATAAGAATACCCACATATATAATGCATATAAGTTATACAGAAGTAATCTGTCAAGAATAATGAAAGCGGCAAAACAGTACTACCATGCTTTGATTTTTTCCAATCAAAATGATACAAAAAATTACACCAAACATTGTGATTTAATAAACTTAAAATGTAAAAACTGATCACCACTACCTCAGGTGTTGAAACTTATGACCCTGTCAAAATTGCAAATGAGTTTAATCAATTTTTTTCAGTGAAGTCAGTGAATGATTGGCATCAAATGTCCTCCGTCCTCTGGTTCCTTTAAATTTACCCATTACACAAAATCTTCATTTTTTCTACACGAAAAAGGAAGCTCGGATTGTACCCTTACATTAGTCAGGAGATTCACAGTAATTATAGACCAGAGGTGGGCAAACTTGTTCAGTAGAAGAGTTTTTTTTGCAGAAAACCAAAAACACCAGCGAGCTGCAAAATCAGTTCATAGTGTCAATACACATACAGTTCGATAAAGAATGGAAGTTTTACAGAAAACATTTTACATAAAAAAACTACATCAAATCACGTAGACTCCCTGGCAGCTTACCTTAAAAATTTTGAAAACCAATCAGTTTCATAAATTGCAAGATAGATATTCATTCTGAGAACTTATTGCCAAGAGCCTTTTTATTAATGTGCTTCTGCTAAAGCCATGATTCACCAATATAAAAGGACTCTTTCTCAGATAAACCAAAATCTATTAATGGCTTGTTGCCTTTGTGAAATTGAAAGAATAAAAAATATGCTCAAATTATTGCAGAGGTTTTTGAAACCATTTTAGCTGTTTGGGTCCCAGTTGGTTTCCTTGGACAAACAGGATGGATTTGAGAGTTTTACTGGTTTATGCCAGTTTCATGAAACATTGTGTAATTAATCCCAAACAGTGCTTTGATAGTTAAATCTCCATTTCTCATAGATTTCATATATAAAACTTTCAAGAGAAAAAGAAAACAGCCAGTATCCATTGGAAGTCTGTGACGTTACATTACATCATCCAGTTTCTATCGTGTAAACACCCATGAAGTACAGGTGCGTCAATCAGTACTGAAATTATCAACTTATAAAGAAAAAAGTTTCAGGGTGGCATTGACTAAACAATATGCAAGTTAGTCTAACAGTCACAAAATAATTTTTTGACACATGTAGTCTCTTTGAGATATCATCACCAGAAAGTGAGGAGGGAGGAGCTTTTTTGCATGTTTAGATTTGTTAGATGTAACATGTTTCAGTGGTCTATGTTAACTATTCTTAGTGGAATTGAACGTTTCAATATGCGTCAGATTTTCCCAAAAATTTTCCTACACATGACACTTTTGCCATAATTTTTCTAATGCAAAAGTTCAAAAGTGGATTACAGAGGAGTACAATTTGTAGATGTCACAGCCAAATTTTTGCTTGGCACATGCTAGTACTTGTCAAAAAGGGCCTTCAATTCCAGTGGCATTCACAATGATACATATGACAATTGACTGCTGTAATATTGTTACTAAAATAACATCACAATGCATGCTAGCCTCAAGAAAACTCTACAGAGGCCCTTCTAAAGAGTATAAACTTTCAGTTCAAATTTGTGAACCAAACAGGTTATTTTTGAGGTGACAAGCTGTGGTTTATATTTACTGTGTTTGTGCAATTCAAATAAAAGTGTAATTACCAGGGTTCCCACGCGATATTGAAAGTATTGAATTGTGACATCAGTTATAAAGACCTTGAAAAAGTATTGAATTAGCCAAAAATGTACATGAAGTATTGAAAAAGTATGGAAATTCTAAAAACAGAAATCATGAAGTTTATGAGCAGAATTATCTCTGATAACCAGATTAGTTCAAATATGTAAGCAGTAAGGTTGTTACTTTTATTCAAAATTTATGAGACATGCCAGAGCAACTTACGTACATTATTGTGCTCATGAAAGTGTAGAAGATGCATTAGCACAGGGGTCACTAACCTTTTTGAAACTGCAAGCTACTTGTGTACCGATTAATGTGAAGGGCTACTAGGTTGATACATACATTGGAAATAAACTTTTTGCTCAATTCACCTTCAATTATTTAGTATTGACATTCGTTAATGTGAAGACATTGATCATGCAGCATGCTAAGGTTATTTTAAGAACAGGCCTGCAGGCGACCTGGTGCCCGCGGGCACCATGCTGGTGACCCCTGCATTAGGATAACATTGTACAACTGTCAATGGATGTTCCCAATGTCAATTGGAAGTTTTCCAACAAGTTTGAAAAAATGAACTTTGAGACATATCTGGTAAATGTAGGATCATACAGTTGCCACAAACTGCACTATGCTTTTATTTCAACACATGCTTATTGCGCAATCTGCAGAAAAAGCTAATTTATTGACCTGTAAGTTTGTGTTGTGAATAGTCGTATTCCATGCTCTTTACCTTTGTACAAACCTTGCTTTTGTCAATGCAATTGGTTTCTTATTTGAAAATAATTAAATTTGTTCAGAATTTCTCTTGCTCACTGTTGCTTTTCCATGTGAGGAATTTGAACTTCATGAATAGTCCTCTGATTGTTTTTCCCAAAATTGTTTTCAAATAAGCGAATGCAATGGCATGATTGTGTCAAGTTTATTTGTGATATGGCGTTGTATTTATTCACTATTGTATTGAGTACATGTGACATATTGTGAATAAACTTTTGTGCAATACAATTCATAGGAGATTTCACTATCACCAAGGTTATTTGGAAGTGTCTTCACCAGTCAGCCACTGCAAGGATGTCTTGGAGATTGTTGGCTAATATCTGCATGCTACGCATTATCCAAAAATAGGCAGTTGTTAAAAAAAATATTTCTTCCTGAGACTCGTGCAGGTAAGAAGATTATCAAGGTCAACCTGTATTTTCAGTACATTTTATGCCGTATTTTTTGCGACTAAGGATTGCTATTATATATACTTCAATAAAATTTTTAGATTGAGTTTTGTTGGTGGCTTTGCATAGCAGCATAAAATAAAGCATTTTCAGTCTGTTTTTGTGTGTTTAGAAAATTACAAATCAGAAAAAAAGCTGTTTAAACACCCCTGTAGACAAATTTGATTCATAGTTTAGTTTGTGATAAATTAACACCTGCAAAAAGGTACACCAGTGAGATCATGGCTTTTTCCCATTTTGTCCCTTTTATTTTGACACCAATAGCCTTAATACCATGTAAACGCACTTAGCTTCATAACAGTTGTAGGAGAATTTTGAACATGAATGTGATTCCAATTACTGGCTAGCTATCAAAGTGTTTTAGTAAACCATTGAGCATCACCACAGCAAAAGATACAGTATTACTAGATCCATCAAAGACCAGAATAGCACCTTACTCAGCAATTAGGGGTACAACACCCTGAACAGATGAAGATAGTGTTGCCTTGTCACTCAAACTTTCAGACACACAGGAGGTACATTTGGGGGAGGAAAATACCATTACTGTGTTGCAACCTCTTTGTCGGCTCAGCCGTGAATGTGCGATTCACTATGAATGGAATGTGTGTGAAGAATAACATCCGTATATAAGTGGCACAAACAAGCAATAATAGAGTGATCTTGGCACTTGGTGTCTATTGTTGCTTGCTGCCACAGTCTGAAGCTTTGCACACTTGCCGCGCAGGCTTTCCACTTGCAACAACTGAAGTCTTCCTAGCTGTCAAAATACTGCAATTATAGGTTGTGATGAACCTAAAATGCTTTAAACCTTTTTGGCTAGTTTTTGTGTGTCAGTTGGCCTGGTGTTTTGGAAGGGCACCGAAAATTTGGCTAACTGGGTTGATCATCCCATCATCAAGGTCACATCTTGAGATATATCTGTTGCATAAACTTGAAAAAAGGTGAGCAAGGTTTGCAGAAATTGCTCTTGCTGAAAGCTAAACAGTTGACGTCTTAAGAAGTACTGGTTGCAGAAACCTGAAAAAAATGTCAAAACTTATAGATTATCTGAAAAATATAAGCATGAAAACCCTAGTAAACTCAGATTCCAAACAACTCTGGCATGCCATTGACCAAACACAACTTCTGACATGTCAAAATATCAGTTGCATCAACATGAAAACAATATTTCATGAATGAAGATAATTTGCATGAATTTGCAACAACGAAAACAAAAATTCAAAAAAATAAAATTCCAAACAACTTGAATAAATGACAAAAATATGTAGTTCAGCTTCTGGGTATCAGTAGGTGTTTTGGAAATCACATTTGACTGCTTGCTGTTTGTGATCCTCCTTGCAGAAATGCCTTGTGAAAACTCCATCTATTATTAATGAGTTACCACCAGATTGGACTGATGGTTTTGTTTGCACTTTTGGAGAAAAGTACTCAATTGAGCGAAGATGAATTTCTGTAACTCTGTCTAAGACCTTGAAGTCACGAACTGACTTCTGATTTAGTAGACTTCAACTGTCATTTTTGTGTTTTTTTGGTGTTTAGAATACTGACCAAATAAACACTTGGTTTGCCAGAGCACATTTAATTTTCCAGCTTTTACTGCTCCGAATTACTCAGGAAGATTTCTTATGCAATTATGGGACGTAAAAGTTGGTTCCTGGGTCGCTTTTCAAACAGACGACAGATTGCCAACTATTGACAACAAACTTGTTTTGGGATCATGCTCACATTCTGATGAGTTCTGGTTGCCACTGGTGGAAAAAGCTTGTGCTAAGTGAGTGAAACTTGCTTGTTAAATGTAGACGTGTTCTTTTTAAGCAAAATGTTAGGTGCCTGGTATGGACCTGTAGGGACCCGATTTCTAAAATCGGGTCGATTTCTAAAATCGAATCGGCACCCTAAAACACCTTAAAAAAACCCTGATATGGAAATTATGTTATGACTGCTCCCATTATGCGATCCACCAAACTGTATGCAAGAGCTTCGTGTTTTTCTGGATGCGATGGTCACCTTGTTTGATTGAAAAGAAAACTGTCCTTTTTGTTATGTATTTCCAGAATGAAACGTGACTTTGACCACAAAATGCCATGGTACTATCGAAATCAGATTTTTCGTTCCATTTAAGAATCAAATCGTTACGTTCCAGTGGTAGTAGTATATAACTGTATGTTTCAGGACTAGCTCTATTTTGTTTTTTACCTCAATTTTATCAGTCAAGCACATTTGAAGGGTCAGCTCTATTTACCTCCATTTTCATCATTAAAATCCCAGCTGTTTATGTTTACGGGTCCAGCACATCATTAAAATTTTCTCGTGTCTAACTGTATGTTATAGGACCACCCCTTTAATCCCTTTATGTTCTGGGGGTCACAGGGAAATAATATGTGACCCCTGTATTTCCTTTGGTTCTATTTTTTTGTACAGATACTCCCATACCCTCATGCATGTGTATTTATTGGATCTGGAAGAATGATTCGTTTGTCATCCTGAGCAGAAAGGGCGACCTTGTTGACAGTTTCTGTGAATATTTCATGCAGCCGACTTCTGATTACGTTCATTGCTCTCCGCTGTTGTTTACCATAGAAAAGGCAATTTTTTTAGTCATCGAATGAAATATTATTTTTTACTACACCTTTTTTTACACCTTTACATTTCTTCTCATCATCTAGTTCCTTTTTGTAGGCATACAATTTTGCTCGTAGACCTACAAATTCAGATATGATCTTCCCACCAACCTCGTCCTTAAACATACCAGGGACCTT
>JGI24022J15233_10002751_pt1 | contig 16800 bp, 10 predicted proteins | sample Ectturendosymbi2_FD_15233 | JGI IMG/M metagenome (IMG submission 15233)
AAGGAGCGCTACGGCAATTCACTCAGTGGCCGTGGATCGAACAACCAACCTTCCAACTGGGAGACAGACTGAGCTAATGCCGCCCCCTATTGAAAGCGAACACGCCCGTAGGTCTGGCTAAAACTAAATGATTACGGTATTTTCATTAAAAAAAACGGTTACGCAATTACTGCTTTGTCTTTTTTCGCAGGTCCGAAACAACTGGCCCGAGTGTCAACAGGGCTTTCCAAAGAATAAAATACGACATGAGAACTGGAGCAAGATTTCGAGATCGGTATTTGATTTTGATTGAAATGATGTGCGCAGTTCTGTGTTTCCACACCGGCTGCACATTTTGATTCCGGACGACCTCGTTGATCAGTCAAACTATCCTTAGCTGTGCATTGCAAACTCTTGTTATAATTGACATGTAGATAAAAACACGGTTTATTAAGCTCCATTTAGCCTTTGTTTGCACCCTGACTATAAAACGCATATCCTGGATGTTCCCGCCTACGTGGCCTTGTCAAATTTCGTTTCTCAAAGTCAGACCTGGTCCAAAACAGGTGTGAAAATGCACACAAGGTTCTTTTAAAGTAGTTCATCCGCCGCTTGGACCTCGTTTTTTTTCTTTCGCAACAGGTTCGACGACCCGGCAATATCACCTAGCGGAAGCCTGCAGGAAAGCAGCGACCTGTGTCAGCCACGCGTGACCTCTGGAGAGCCTCGGAACCGGTCGCGAATCCAATATCGCCCGGCGCATTCAAACACAAGCGAGGGAGACTTAGATAGGAGCAGCGATGCTGCGAGCTCGTCGGACAGTTGCACTGCCATGGCAGGTAAAGAGCTTTAGGTATAGGTTTCCTCAGACTACTTCGATTTTGGCGATTGTCTTTGTAGAAATAAGACGGCATTTGAATATTGTGCTTTTTATGATCTAACCAGTTTTAATCCAGAGCTCTTCGAACATGTTGCAATTTTCTAAGCTGCGTCGTCTTTTGTTCTTGCAGCCACTGACTGGCAAGTTTTACTTGCAACACAAACGTTAAACCTACTCTCCTCGCGTCAGTCAGCTAATCACTGATATTGTCGTTTCACAGCAGGGTAGTTGGGAACAAATTCCTATCTAAACAACTATCACACTCAAGTTTTAACTCAAAAGATGACTAGGAGGGAATTCAAGCGCCTTGAAGCACCATTTGAGTGTCATGAAGTGTTTCTTCGAAACAATGCAAAAGAAATCAAATTTTATGGCTGTTGGTATCAAAACAGACTTTGCTTTGAGAAAAATCGAGCATGTAAAATCGCCAAGTAAGCAACCTATAGGTCCTTTGCTATCATTTGCATGGTCAAGAACATGATTAATTCGCTATTGGTATGTTGGCCAAACTAGCAACAACTGTTCCAAGAGATGGTCTGCGCACTGCAGTAATTGGAGCAAACAGGATTGTAAAACTGGCAATAACCAAATGGCCTTGTCACGGCACTGTTCAAAGAGCCATGGCCCAGCCAACAAACCACCTATACACAAAGCATACACCGTTACTTTTGGCGAACAGCCAAGTTTTCACTCTCTGAATATCTGTGAAAATAAATGGTATCACCAACTTGACGCGCGAATTAAAATTCAGAACATGATCCTCCCCCATGTGAAATAATTCTTGCTACTGTTTTGCGTTCTTTGACACTATCCGACCTTCCCCAACGCCCAGTGTGCCGGCTTAACTTTCATCACAGCGTGTTTGCTCCCATAGCAACGTTTAAAGGCGAACTCATCGCAGGTTTTGAATGCGTCCCCTAGAGACTTGCTGCCATCGCATCGTTTGTTAAACCCAGGAATCTTCCTGCGTTCTTAGTCATTTGACAACCAGTCAGATTAATAGGTCGGAGGTATTTTTGACCACTGGCGTCAACCAGTTAGTTCCGAAGTTTTAGAGTAAACGTGTTTTTTAATTTTGTAAGTCACAGTTTCTTTTTGTCGCCACTTGATGCTGATACTGGTTGGGTTCGTGACGTCAGTCGGTTAGTTAAAATATCCTGATTTCTGAGCTTGTGTTATGATTTACTCATTTTAGTCTCGAGTTCGTTTGCTTTCTCTGCCCTTGGCTTAGCCTTCAAACTTTCCACCAGTAAGGTTTGCCTGCAATTTTCAGGACTGAGTATGTGTAATTTTACGTGAAATCGATGTCCTATTAAAAACTTGCTGATCGATTCCTTCCTTACACCCATTGTGGAGAGTACGAATTTGCTATTAATTAATTGGACAAAAGAGAAGAACTTTCCAAATTCCGTATAGGTTGATACAACTTATACGGATTCCGTATAGGTTTTCCAAATTCCGTATAGGTTGTTTCCAAATTCCGTATAGGGTGGTACAAGAGCCTGCCTGACTTGGTTTAGTATGTACAACTTCCGAATTCCGTTTGCTGTATTATTATATATAGTGTTTGTGGTTCATTTATCCACCGCCTGAAAAGGACACGGCATTGTTCACTGCGCCTTGTTTGAGTGGAGCGCTCACTGCTTTTCTTTTTCTGTCACGCGCAGCAACTGAAACAATAACCGAACATCGCGCAACGATGACATGTATGTGAACATAAGTGAAGTGCTTGCAACTTAAGATAAAATTGAAAAGTAAACAAGCTTTAAGTAATAGATGCCAAAAGAGGGGTAAGACGTATGTCTTTGGCGCGACATGCGTCAGCTAGGTAAGAATGTTGAATAGGCTGGTAATGAAGTCTGCGCTCGGCAGGGGCGAAGCCTCTTAATCTTATGCTATATTTTGGAAGATGTCATTTTTTACCAGTTATTAACCTGCACATGCAAGCGTAACCATCCAACGATGTTTATTGAAGCTCAGCCTGAACGACGACCGGAAGAGTCGGAAGTTCGGCTGTTTGAACGCTCACAAACTGAAACTGCGCTCATAACCTACTTTGCAAATACCCATTCCCAGAGTTTCTTCAGCATTTTCTATGCTTGGGCGCGTTCGTTACAACGTTAGTGTTAAGCAAATGTATCAAAAATTTGGATATATATTCTGAACTCCTTTCTTCAATCGCATCCCTGAACGCTGATATTGGATCTAACCACTGCAGGTCTTGCTCAAGTGTAAAAGATACAACGTCGAGGATGAAAAAAAATATGTCTTTTAGATAATACCAAAAAAGGCTAATAAAGTATTGAGCAGATTACATTCAGAATCTAGAAAAATGTGTGGCTTTCAACTTGTTCTTGGGTAGTTGAGTGAAGTGTCTAGTTTCAGGTCGGTTATATGTTTCAAATCAGTCAAAAACAGAAGCACAATATCATTTTATTTATGGGCAAACGACGTCGTTTCGATGGCGACCAGGCAACTTCAGAGTTATCTCTCCACGATACAATTTTTCAAAGCATCCTGAAAACCCCAGCTTTTGACAAAACCATGGCAATTTAATTGAATGTACATGTCATAACGTTGGTAAAAAAGTGATGGCACAATTCGCCACAGATGTACATTTACTGCATCGTCCGGTTGGGCTCCTCGGTCGTAAGCAAGAAGTTGTGTGAAAAGTTTATTTATGGTCACTTTGTTTACGTTATTCCAGAAGAGGGAGTGTTCAACATGCTTACTCCCGAGACATCTGAAAGCGACATGGACTCGCGAAACTTAATCGACGAGTATCGCTGGCAACAAGACAAGCATCTGTGCTACCCGTGCACTATTGGCCAATGTAAGTGTCTTGCTGGACCGAGTTGTCCCTGCCCGTAGTTGGCCTCAGTTTAACAGGCTTCACAATAAGATTGTGACATGAAGTTCTACTACGATGGACTTAAAAACTTAAAGCTCGTCCCTAAAATATTATGGTGTTAAAGCACAAATTTTGATTTCTGCCCTGCTGCAAACCTGCTTCAAAGTGAGAAGTGCTGTTAAAAGCTTAGAAACTTAGCGCGAAGCTCAAAAAGAACCGAGGACTTCGGTGTTAAGGCAAAAATATGAGTGTGTGGTGTGATCTTGCGCACAGTGAGAAGAAATAAGGATCTGAAGGAATGGACTCCCTGGACCAACAAATACCAAGTTTGGGAGAGAACCAGTCACTTACTGGGTGAAACACGGCTAAGTGGTTGTTTAGTCTGTTAATTCCCGAATAGGGTGTGTGTAAGTGGCTCATGGTAAATATCTTCGCTACTGGGGTAACAGCTTTTCTTTAAATAGTATTTTTGCATACTAAAAGCAATGTTTATGTTACTGCTTAAGGTAAGCAGTTGGATGAGCACACCGCTATGAAGCTGGCAAGCTGGTCTTGACCAGCATTCCGTCGGTTTCTAGTAGCAGTGGTTATAATTTCAATCCCTTTGAATCTTATAGCCCCGTCAAAACGCATGCCTCGCAAGAACAACTTGGACTTTTGTCGCAGGCAGCAGCTTGATGACTGTGCTGAAAAAATACTTTTCATGCGTACATGGTCTGTTTTTTTTTACTTCAATGCATGAATGCACTGTTTGTTTTCGAGTGCTTATGGGAAGTAGCGCTCGCGTTTGGAAGATACGTTTATGTTTGTGGCATGCAGGCGTGTAGATATGGATTCGCTGTTAGATCAATGCCTTCAAACATAAGCGGGCTGGTTTATCTGACTCCTGTGGATACGTATTTAATAAAGCATTGCCGTATATTTCTTCAGTTGATTCAATTTATGTTTGCTGTGTCCAGCAAAGCTAGTAATCTTAAATGCGAGACGTGGAACAGGAAGTTCCTGAATCAAGTGGCCGCTTGGCTTTTGTACAGAAGTGTCTTTCAAGGATTTCAGGTTTTTGTATAGCAAGCTCAGCGTTGTGGACGAGGTCATGCACGAGTATGCGTCGTAGGCATTTCTAAGTTCCGGGAGATAACGATTTTTTGTTATACTTCTGAAACTTTACCTAATAGAAATTTTTCTGATTATTCCATTTTGAAGCAAATCATATTGCACAATTGATCACAGCTACCCTTTATTTTCCCACGACGTTACCACTTCATTTATGGTAAAGACAGTGTTTTTTGACAAGCCGATTTTTTAAACTTGCTCTTGAAATAGAAGTAATGGCCAAAGCAAACAAACATTAAATATTCGATAAAACGTTTCCTTGATATATATATTACCACCATTAGCACGGTGAAGAGTGAAAAACTTCCTGGTATTATGCTTGTCCTAAAACCTCGTGAAAATCTTGTCCGCTCTTGTGAATTCCTTTTCATCAAACCTTACCCCAGGTAGCTTGGGGAGGGATTATTAGGATCATCACTGATGTTTAAATCAGCCAACTGCATACGTTTATGAGTTGCACACCAGCTGCAATGTTTTCATTGCAGGTTCCAAAGGCGTGGAGGAGTCTGAGGAGAACACGATTACAACCAAGATCATTACCGCTGACTACGACAGCGAAGCACCGCAGACCCTGACAGATACTACAAGTGCGTGCAGACAGCAGTAGAGCACGCAGCCGGAGCTTGAAACACAAACGTGCCTTTGAAGACGTGAATCGCGATCTGTTGTACTTTCAAACTAAGCAGTTTCTGGATGTAGTAGTAATTACGTTTGGTGAACTAACCTATAAGCTGGGCTTTCGGAAACCAACTTTCGTGCAGTTTTTATAGCATATATAATTTTGGAAACCCGCAAAAACAAGTTATTTAAAGTAACGTGAAGCTAAGAAACTATAGCGACCTCAACACTGGTGTGCGTTTGACGGTTAACCAGGCTTCTTTCCCAAGAACGAACCTTTCAAAACGAATCTGATCCAATTTGATTATAACAAGCAACTTAAATAAGAGTCATACCTGAAAGAAAATGATAAGACGGATATCGCAAACACACAATAAAACTCTTTTTCACTTCTCTAGTTTGCTCTGAGACTTGCCAGTCAAGTCTCCACACGCGTCAACATCGCTCCAGGCAAAATACAGTCGTGTAGTGTGCACCGTGTTCGTGACGCCACTTTGTTCGCGAGCAAGTTAAAGCTCAGCCTTGGTTAGCGAAGTCAGCCACCTTTTGTTTTGCTTTTACTGTCCATCGAAAACAGTCGGGTTTCTAACTTAAAAATCTGAATCTAAAAGCCAAAGATGGGTAATTGTCCGTGGATTGTTGCTTCTGCTTTTGTTCTGCTGACGTCAGCCTTACCTGCGCAAGCCAAAAAAGACGACAACACAGGCAAGTTGTTTTTACTAGTTTGTTATGACATTCCAGTTTTATGCTAACATTAATCTTTAAAATAAATCTGTCTGCTGAGGCCTTTGCTTGTTTAGGTCGCGTTGTTGAAAAAAAGTGTAGTGATTGCTACCATTTGTCAATAACACATGGTGATGACTTTCAGCAAACCACTGGCAACTGTGAGGGTAACTGATTTTGTTGCAACGTGCAGTTCCCACATCAAAATTAATTTACACTGTTTTCACCAGTCGTTGACTCTCGCATAGAAGTCTCCATAGATGTACAGTAAGAGCAGGCAAATGTTTGGGGGTGCAAAGAATTTTTGCCCAATTTTTTTAAATCAAATCACTTCAAGCACCATTTTTGGCCCAAATTTCCCCTAACGTGCCTGAATAGAACAAAATAAAAACATGACCTCCAAAAAAACGTCTGCCCTTTGTGGGTGTCATTTTTGTAAAATCAAAGCACATACAACGAGTTCGCGAAGGTATTCACACATTTTGCCCAAATTTCCACAGATTTTGCCCGGATTTTCACTAAATGAAAAGTTATGGGGGTGCGCTTGCATCCCGCCTCCCACATCAGTGGAAGTCTCTACTGTATGAACGTTCATGTCTTTCAAACAAACAAATGTCCTGCATTAAATTCAAGCTTTCAATCTCGGGTTAATCAGTCCAGGAAAGAAGCAGTGATCAAACAAGAGTCTGTAGCCACAGTGAGCCAAGCCTGTGCGTATTCATTTTTCGGTGTGCAGAAATCTGCTTGACTGCAGCTGCAGTTTACAGTTGGGCTACCACAAATTGTCTTCAGGTGTAAGTACCACAGGATTCTACGCCAGACAATTTAGACACGGCTGCCAGTACAGCTAATTTGCCATTGTGTTTTTCTTTGGAAATCTAGTTGTTTCCATCCGTTTCGAATTCTTTTAAAACTTATGTAAAACCAATGCTATTTTACAGCTGTGGCTCAACCTGACTGGACGTTGATCTTATCGATATTCATTATTTCTTCCGCAATAGCTGCTGTGTTCGGAATTGTTAGTCTCACCGTCAAACCAAAGCTGCAAGTGCCAGTTTTCAGTCGCCCTGCTATCCTGGAAAGTGATTCGAACGTGGATATGAGCGTAATGCCTGAAACAGACGAGCCAGTAATGACGACATACCGGCAGTACCCGATGGATTACGGCCAGGAAAGCTACCAATTGAACCAGATTCGCCCACAGTACACCACGGAAAGTTACCAGCGACACCAACAGCAACAACCAATAATGGTGACTACGCAGAGAATGTGAGAGTTTCAAGGGTTCATTTTATTTCTTCAAAAGAAAGGTTCTGGTTTCTGTTTTCCAGCTGTAGACCCTGCCAATTGAATATGCGGACCCATGTTTCGCAGCAGTTTTTAGAGCCTCAGCTGTATCGGGTTGCGTCTATCGATTTTGAAGTTGGCGAACTTTTCGAAGATGTAGATGGAAAATCACGCATGGCTGTTACGTTTCCCCCACTGAGCTAAAAGTACTCGAAGGACATTTTCCACTGCAATGATTCCCGAATTCCCGACACATTCATTTCTTTGAACCAGGCCCGCAACCAGCTGGGGTCAATCGGACAATTGCCCCGCACCCCGAAATTTTCACAAACGTACGTATTTGTTAGGTGCAGCAACAAGTTACATCATTTTACCCCCCACCCCGAAAATATCAGTTGGTTGCGGCCCTGCTTTGAACCCAACTTTGCTTTAGCTTGCAAAACAAGCACCCTGAGAGAACAGCGAACTGTTTGTCACGATATACCGGACAAAGCGGAACAGATTGCGACCATCACATGCTAAATAAAAGGAACCGTGCGGTGCGGCAGATTTCTACCGATTTTTATTCAAGTTTTATTTTTCGTTGTGATGAAATCGAACTGCACGTGTTTCATTTTTCATTGGTTTGATCTTTCTCACACTCGGCTCGCTTATGTCAACAAACTCGGTTTGACTCTTCGTACATGAAGGCTACACTCTAGAGCAGGGGTTCCCAACCTTTCTTCGACAATGTACCCCTTCAGCATTTCGGTAGATGAACATGTACCCCTAAAATTTACTATGCCAGAAAACGGAATAAAATAACAAAAATTCACTGAATTTTTAATAAAACTTTTCGATTTTGGAATTATAAAGATAGCCTCCGTTTTTATGTCTCTTTTTAGTTAATATATTTATCAATTAGCATATGATGATTTTTTAAAGTAATATTCACCAAGTGTTTGGAAATAAATAATTTATAAATATATCATTCCGTTCTGTTGCTAACCTTAAATTTACCCCTTCAGATAGCCAAATATACCCCTAGGAGTACATTTACCCAGTCCTGTCGCCACGGTGCAGCTTTGGTGGGATTATCCCCCCCAAACAAAGCTGCAAGCCCCCCCAAATTGAAATGTGAAACACTATAAGTTAGTGGAATTTTTGTCAAGTTTGAATGTTAAGCCCCGCCTGCACAAACGTAAAGCCCCCCTATTGACGACTTTTTGGCGACGGTTCTGCATTTACCCCAGGTTGGGAAGCCCTGATCTAGAGTCTAGATCAAGAAATTCTTAAGATTCGGATTCGACAGTATCAACTGATGACTTGTGTTCATCTTAGCTGCACGCTTTATGAGTTTAAGTAGATTGTGCTTACGTCTCCTAAATTCCCTCTCAAATTTGAGGTTAGAAGTTGTGTTTGCTGCCATATTTCTGTGACATTTATTTGACCTACTGTTTTGTTCTTCCATATGTAACACAAAAAATGAACTTGTTCTAAACAGTCAGCGTTGAAAGACGGATAGTTACATATTAAAAGCTAGTAAGTAGGTCCTCAGGCCGGGACGAAGTTGTTTGGGAGTGAATTGCAGCAGTGTAAAAAGACGTTAAATCTTGCAGAAAACAAACACTGCGACCGCCTACACTTAAAGTCTCCAGCTGAAAAAAGTCAGTGTGACGTATCAAGTTAACTGAAAACGCGCTTTGCTGATTACGGTTTAACATCTCTACAGAAAGTTTAAAAAAGTAAGAGGCGATAAAATGTTCAGCGGTTTTAAATTTATCTGGTGTGATTATAGTTATATGCGCCGACAACAAACTTCACCAAACTGAATAAGACGACCGTAAACTTTGCTGTTTGCCAATGCAGCATTTGCTGTCTAATAAGCAGCTGTGCTGGTTCACAGCGTTCATGACTGCCAGGTTCAAATTCCAGAAAAAATGATAGACACAGGATGCCCCGTTACAACTCTCATCCCGCTTGACAGTAGAATGCTAGAAAGTCAAGTCATCTCGTCCAGTGTAAGCCGTCACTGATGGCAAAAAAATTTAAAATATCGTCTAAACAACTGCATATATGTTTCACATCAAAAGCACAATTGCAGTTTTTTGTTTAGAAACAATAAGGAAACACGTCTAATTGACAGAAAAACACGTCCGAATCGCTTAGTGAGCCGAATCAACCGCTTTTTTAAACATAATTATCTACTGCATCTTTCAGTCTATGGGAACAGAAACAACAAGATATTGAAGAAACTTGTCAATGCACAGTTATAAACGAAAAAAGATATTCTGCTATGGGAGCGGAATATAACCCGTTCCGCAATCCCTTGACTCCGCTAACAACTAAATTTATCCGAAAATCTGAGTCTAATTTCCAAACTAAATCTGTTGTTGCCATGCAGGAGTGCACGACCTGCGGCTTTCGATTAAATTTTATGTGGCCGTGCACATACAATGTATAATATACTTTATGGCGGCCGCAGATTAATAAAAACTCTTCGTCTACTGGATGAGGATGCTTAGTAGAAACACGGCCAAACAGACGTGTGGAAACAGGCTAGGCTCAGTGTGTAGAAGCAGACTACCATGAAGTTACAGGCGGCCGTAACTCATAAAAATAAACGTAATGCTCTCGGCAATAGGGTAAAGGTTATGCATCTCTGTTAAAATGGATAGTTTGAGTTTCAAGTAAACTATTGCCACAAGCAAAACCTGTTTGATTCGCACAACGAAGATAATAATCAGACTTTAAGGTTGAAATATTTTGTTAAGCAGGGACCGAGTTTAAGGGTTTGGACGGGACATGTCCCCCCCCAACCTTTGGACAAAGGGGACACAATATATTTTGTATCCCCCAATATCTTGTGATAGAAAGCAATGTACATGTTTATTTAATTGCATTTACATTACGAAACTAAATTATTTGAATCTCAGCGATGCATGTTCATAAATTCTACTTTAACGTATTGTTATTTTTTAACAGAATAATTGAAGTGTTGTGCTTGTTTTATCTACTTTGACAAAGAACTCTTCAAACGCTAATACTAAGGTTTTGTGTACTTAGCAACGACGCAAATTCCTACTAATCATTGTCAAGTACTAGCACCAAGGGCGTGCGAAAGGGGGGGGTTGGGGTTAAAACCCTTCATTGAGCTTGATATTTTACAAAAATTTTATTACCTGCGCAAAGAAGATTAATTGTTTTCGCATACTTTTTGCTTGTTAATTTGCCAACTTATTGCGAGTGCCACGGAATGAATTTGCATGCAAATTTAAATGAACATTGTAGATGGGCCAAAAAAAAATAATTAGGATTTGGTGGGAATCTGGGTTATCGTCTGCATTCAGAAACCATCTCACCACTTTTTGCCGACGTTTCGTCCACTGTGCATGTTTAAGATTGTGTTCCGCGATAGTTCACTTTATCCGAAACAGTTGTCTTTATTTTGTCTTTTAAGGCTGATCAGTGCAAGCGCTGACCGCNTTGGCTACATTACCAATTTCTGTATCATGATAGAACTGTTGCATGAGCTCAAATACAGCAGTTATTAACATAGAAGCATTCAGGCATTTGATAATGTCTCAGCAGGGAAAAAGGAAAACTAAAAGTTTGCTGGACGTCTATAAATAGAAAAAAATCGAACGTTTCTTGCGTACTTTATGCGCATTCTCAACTCTTGTGTAGTTTAGCATGATTCGATCTTTCAAACCGGGTTGTGAGTCAGCCAGTCCAGCTGCACTTTTTCTATGCTCGACTGCTCATATTCGACAAGACATTATAGCACAGTCTCATTTTGCAGTTATAAATTGCTCTGACGCATTGATGAGTGTGTTTTATTCCCCTGTTTTAACGCACAGCCTGATATTTTTGCAGCGTTGAGTGTATTTTTTTCCGATATCCTAACTTGGAGCGCTAATAGTTTATACTCAGTGCAATGACACATAAAATAAGGGGAATGGATGTAAAAAATATGCAAATTATGTCAATAAACTTCGCCAAAACGTTAGTTTGGAAACATGAATATGATGTCAAATTGTGACGTCACAAACAGCGCACACCAAATACAAATGACCACCATATGACACTGAATGAAACCTCTCCCGTGAAAGTTTTCTGCGTACGCCACTGACTAGCGCAGTACTATGCAACTGCCATAACACCATGGGCGTAGCCAGAAGGCACTTGGGCCATGGTCCCCAAAATAAGTTTGTCCCCTCTAAAGTTTTCTAACAAACTCGGTCCCTGTTGTTAAGTACGTTTCCTATAATATTTCCTGAATTACAAAATAGTTGTTAGGACGTATGAACGATCAACACCATGGATGTAAAACGTCAGTGCTCCATGACACACTCGTGAAACTCAATAGCGGCTGAAATAAGAAAGCTCAAAAAAGCAGAAAAACTGATTGGCTATTCCGTCAACCAATCGCACTCGTAAACGAATGCAGAACAACAGCAAGAAATCCGTTTCGGGCATCGAACAAGGCTGCATATTACCACAATTACTTGCTGATATATTGCTGTTATAGTCATTAAGCGCTAATAACGTATGGGCTGATCGCAGTCAGATGGGTTGTGTTATTATTGGTAGTGTTAATTTAAAATTTTATTGTTACTCTCGTCAAACGTTGGACCAACCTNTATCTATGTCCTTTTGCTGTCTATGTTAATAGAATAATTGTAGCTAAAAACAGCAATTTGAGCTGAAAAAGCATAACCAAAAATGTTGCGAAATGGTTATCTTAAAATGAGCCCCAAATAATAGGCCTACTAAATATAGGCTAATGCCGAAACGTGATTTCAGCTGGAACATTGGTTCAAAAGTTTTTCAAATTTTTGTTTGTTTACCATTAGGTGGCGTTTATGTAAATGCGCAGACGATAGTGTTTGCCTCTTTCAAGTGAAGGAAGTATAGAAACAAGACCAGTGTCTATCCCACCAGTTTACACTAGGGAAAATTGAAATGTTACAATGAAGTATTTCTTAAATGTTGTAGTTCCAACAACGTGGCACGACAGTTTGTCAAACTAAAGAATAGGAGAAAACAATTATCCGACTAACAAATATTTTTTAAACAGTGCTTGTGACATTCGCCAGTTCTTGCTTAAAATGCAAGTCATGATTGGACAAGTTTTTAGGAAATTTGCATGCATGCATGCAGTGATCTTCAAGAACCACAGGGCCATGTAATAGCACATCCAAAAATACGTCTTTTCCTCTTTAACTCAAAGGGAAGACAGGACAACGGCCTCACCATACTAATGTGTTTCAAATTCCCTGCTTCTGTGCAATTCCAAGGCATATAGCCAAACAAAAGACTGATCAACCTTGCAATGCAATCATGCGCTTGCTCCGTGGCCCCCTTCGCATGTGTTTCAGCAACGATAAGAAAGTCAGCAAAATTTTATCTTGACCAACAGGAGTTTTCATTTCAGATCAGACTAGCATTTTGTGCTGTCACGGATAATCATAAGCGAATCGTGTACAAGTCTGATTTATCTGCGTGTTTGGCTGTTTGCCCATGCACTTGGAAAACGAAGTAGGTGAAGTTAAAATTTCTAACAGGAGTTAAGTGAGGGTTAGTTTTGCTTTTTTCCAAACTTTTATCTGGAAGCATGTGCAAGGCACACAAGGTGGAATAATCTGTGAAATATAGCAAACATTTTAAGAAGAACAATAGATTCAGAACCGTGGCGGGAAGGTGTTCAATAGGGGACTTGAAATACTGAAATTTTGATAAAAACTCCACTGATTTATGTTGTTTCATATATTTCAATTTAGGGGGACCTGGAGCTTTGTTTGGGGGACTAAGCCCACAAAAACCCCTCCGTGGTGACGGGACTGACTAGATCGGAATTAAACTTTTTATCGGTGATTAGCTGTGAAGATGAATATTTCAATACGCATCAATGGGGTACTTTTTATATGTTATTAAACAAGAAAACAGTACAAAATTTTCGATGAATTCCATTCCAATTTTTAGTTTTCCGCATAAAAATGGTTGGATAGACACCCGTTTTGTTTCTGAACTTCAATTAGCCAGCTGCAGTTCCTTTGCTTTCTCACCTACTAAGCCGCCATCTAGTGGCGAACAACCCAAAAAGATGAATTAATTTTTACGCAATGCTTCAATTGAAACAAATTTTCGGCGTTATATTAGCCTATGTGGTGTACATTTTGTGGTACAAAAGTGTTATTAGCATTAAGTGGTGCACAATTTCAGATAACTAACAGGAAATATTTTGCTGTACACTTTTAATCTAAAAGCTCATTTACCTAAAGTTTATTTTTTACGAATGGGGTGCATATACAGTTCCTTCAAAAGTAGTGGCACTCACGCTCTAGCTCGCTGAAAAAACGGTTTCATTTTTAGGGCAAATTTTTACTGACATAAAAACTCAAAAAAACTGGCTTAAAATTCAAAATTGACGTTGTTGACCTAACGAAGAATCGACTAAGTAATTTAATGTTTCTTGAGTTTTTATCACTAAAACGAAAGCTGAATCAACAAAACTACGAAACGTCTGCTCAAGATGCAGCGTAATTCATTGTTGGGATATTGTGTTAAGTTCATCAGGAAAGTTTTGAAATGTGGATTTTAATTTTGGATGCACGGGGAGCTATAACTTTTAACATCACAAATGAACAACGCAAACCGTAGCCTGCTGATCTCACAAATTACAGTACAGCAAGCCAAAATCGTAACACGTATGTTACCGTTACGTCACTCTTCCGATAGTTGATCCTACTACACCAGTGGCGGATCCAGACCAGGCGTTTGGGGGGGCAGTCAAATTGGGGGCGCCAAAAATGTCTTCACTTCCTTAAATACCAAGGTTGTCTGCGACAATCGCTGTGCGTCACACAAAAGAGGTTATCTTTTGTAGGTCAAAATGTGGCTATTTTTGTTGGTCGAACTATGCTATTTTTCAGGGAATAACCGCAGTTTGAAAGCGCTTTATATCATTAATTCAGAAAACGTTTGAAATGGATCCCAAACAGTGGGCCTCGTTTTTCACAAGCTACACAGATCTCGTATATCTATAAAATGTATTTGAAAGGTTTAAAAGTATGCGGCGCGCAAACGTTTACCACTGTTTTGGCTATCCCTAGCGACATCAGTGAAGAGCAGTGTCTGAAACGCATTCCGACCTGTTTAGAAACAGAACGGTTCTTCTTAGACTTGCAAGTGACAACTCATTTCCCACGATAGGACTCAAATATAAAGCTAAATGACGATCATGTTTCCAAGCCAAGCTTGTGCATTTACATGTACACGAAAGACTTATTTATTGCTGAAGCGACAATTAAAAAACAACACGTGAATGAAATGCATTTGCCAGGACACTATTCCCATTTTAGGTAGCTTTGTTGACTATTGTAAAAAACGATCCTATATTCTCATGATAGATTTACACTGGGCCTTAAAGCATATTGCCCCAAAATAAATTTAACGCTACTTACTAAGGTAGATTTTCAATCAAGTCTTTAAATACCGTTTCACATTTTTCGACACTGGATTGCTGATGTGAAGAAAAAAACATCAATCCCACTACACCAAGTTATTAAAAAAAGTTGTGACACTTTTCAACAGTAGTGGAAGCAAGCGGGCTGAGCCCCCCAAATTCACAATCAATACCTCCAAAGTCAAGCTCTAGTCTCCCCATGAAGTCATTTTTCTCCCCATGAAGTTAGAGTCTAGTCTCCCCATGAAGTCAGAGTCTTTCCGGCATCACGTCGGAGTTGCTCTTGGGATGTTGCGACATCGTGCCTGGTTGGTTCTGCATCACGTCGGCTTTTAAGTGAGCGCCCTACAGCCTCACGCCGAGACATCCCCTCAGCTTCCAGAGATTTCGAATGCTGCATTTGCAGAGCAGCTTCGGTCAGCTCATTGGTTCTTAAACTGGGTTCGATCGAACCTAAAGGGTTGGACGGAGCCGTTTCAGCGGTTCGATGAAGGTCATCTGAAACGTGCCACCCATTTTTACTTTCTACTTTATGTTATATTAGGCAAAAATGGAGTTGGACAAACGCTTGGAAAACTACGTAAGGGCTCGGTGTGTTTGTAAAGTTTAAGAACCACTGGGTCAGATTTAATGTAACGCGAAGCCGTCTCTTTTTGCTTCTGTTAAAGCTCGAAGTGGATCGTGACACACAGAAAATAGGGCTGCTTGCGTTTCAGCATTTAGTCGATCGTATCAGGAGTCTTAATTCAATTCACCAATAGGGAGTTAACATTTCAACCCACTGTACGACACGTCGATCAACGCGTTGTTTACCATCACAATAGGCTCTTTTCGTGGACGGAAATTCGGGCAACACATCTCTGTCTATCAGCTTGAAAAGCTTCAAAAAGATCGCATGTGCGCAATAACTATTTCATGCAATGAAAGATCATTGATTTCGCTCGGTGGCGTTTCTTGCGCATCTAGATATTAAAAAGTAATTGGTGCACCGTTGCAAACTGGTTGGTATGTTTGAGCCTTTCGTTCAACGGGCACGGCATGAGCTTTTGTGAAGCTATAGGAAACAGACCAGTAATCGATCCAAATGGTGCAAAAGTAGGTGTAACTGTCACCGAATTGGTTGGAGTTGACAATACCTGGCCAGATGGAGTGGGCGTCGCGAGTATATGAAGCAAGGCCTTGATGTCGGCTTGTTACCTTTCAGTGGGTTTCGGAACCGTTCTTCTTGAGCCTTCATCTCTTCCCGTTGTTGCTCAAGTTGCGATTCCATCGATTTGACAATCTTCTCAATTACGTGGCGCCATGGTTCTCAAACTGTGCGTCGCGACGCCCTGGTAGGTTGTTTTAATTTTCTAAGGGAGTCGCACAAAAGTAAACTCAGTGTAGTTTTATTCATTGAGGTAATAACAGTAAAATTCAGTAGTATAACTTTACCAAAGAAACGTTATTACTTAAGTGCAGTCAGGACGACAGCAGATAGCCTATCTACTATCTCATGAATACACAACTGCAGTTATTGTTTAGTAAACATTGTTTACTAATAAACGAACTGCACAATTTTAATTTGCTTTGCGTAAGACAAATGAAGGCTGCAGTAGTCAGTTATAAAAATAATCAACATGCTGATTTCTTAGCTCAGCACGAATTTTTTATTGAAATTTGACTGAATTAAATAAACTCAACGTTTCTTTGCAAAGGCCGGATAAAAATATGTTTGACGTATCAGATAAAACTGCGGCGTTCATTAAAACAGTTATCTTTGTGGAAGGAAGATACAAGCAAATGTGTCTGGAAGTTCTCAATGGTTTACTTTCTTGTATGATTTGCTTGAAAAAAAATATGCGATGCTGCCTTCAAATTTACAAAGTGTATTTTTGCAACATCCATCTAAGTTCGAGTCGA
>JGI24022J15233_10002753_pt1 | contig 16795 bp, 9 predicted proteins | sample Ectturendosymbi2_FD_15233 | JGI IMG/M metagenome (IMG submission 15233)
CTACATCAGAGCCGGGCCAGACCTTTGACTGCAGCCACTGCGGCCGGACCTGCTTGTCCCGTATTGGACTTGTTAGTCATCAGCGTGCCTGCAATCGGCGTGGACACAAACCTTTATTTAATCTTCGTTAGCGAAGTTAAGCCAAGAATATGCGCTTGCAGTGGACATGACAGTTGCAATCACAAACTTACTTTTTTTCGAGTTTACTCGCTACACACTCGTATTAAAACCAATTGATTTCGTATCGTCCTATTTTTCCTCACGTCTGTTAGAAAGTGCTGCCCCCATGAGTATAAAAAGAAGTACTGCGTGCTGATTAGGTTTGATGTATTACTTTTGTTTGCGTGTACGAGTCAAAAACAACAGAAGCAATAAGTGTGGGACACGTAGAACCCTCCACTAACAGTGACTGGAATTTGGAAAAACTTTACACAAACTAAAATAAGCCGTTGTGGCTGAAGTCATCGCAAATGTTTCCAGTGGAATAATGAGATCATTTGGTAGCTGTATATAGTGACGTACTATAATGATTACCATAGATCACCGAGTTCGTTGTGGCCACAAGAAGCTTGGGTCAGTCTTAATCACAACCAAGTAAGACTTGGTATCAAGCGCAACATTTCTTGATTGTTTAGAAAAACTTACACCAATGCGAAAAGAAAATTCAAGGCACTCTTGCACGAACTTCAATAAAGCTAGAACAGTATCCTTGTTTTCCCGGGGATCAAATAATGGTTTTGCACAACTATTTATAAAACATCAGTAAAGTAACTGAAAGATCGCTACGCCATTGGTTACGCAATACGTTATCTCCATTTACCAACTACACTCATTTTACTGTAATGCTTGAAATAAAGCAGCTCGCAAAGCCAGCAGCTGTACAAATATTTCCTGGTCTACCTTCGAACCCGTTATCCATCTTAGCGCTTATTTCATGAACATTTGAAGGATAGGGAACGCTTCAACTGTAACTTATTCTGTGACTGCATTGAGATCCCTCTGATAAAAGATCATTGACTTCCATCAGCCACCCAAATTACCACTTATTTCTTGACAGATTTTATGTGTCAATTGCGAAAGTAGTTTACTGCACATTAGGTTGTCATTGACTGAATAAAATTCAAGAATTTACAGAAGATAGCAGGGACCGTAAGCCTTATTTGCCCCTTGTCAGGTGAGGTTTTTGTTGCATCGTGTATGCGATGGTATAAAACACGGCAGATGATGAGCTAAAGCTTAATCTCTGGCGTCACACATTGTATGACGCCTATCGGCCATCCCGTTAATATTGGTAACACATGCGAAAAAGGGTGCCCGCCTATAGTCAAACACTTCAAACGTGGCATTCAATTTTGCCTTTCGCTCTTTTCACAATGTTTACACCAGGATCTTACCTCAGAAACTGGATGCTGGCCTTTGGTCTGCAAATCTTTGCTTGAACCTTGCTGTATTTGAAAGTTGGTGTCAATCAGTATATACCAGTGGTTCTCAACCTTTTCGCTAAAACGAGCCATAACCAGATCTACAGTTTTTTTTATAGAACCGCACTAAAAATATTTTAACACAAGTCAATTGACACGATATGTTTCATTGCAGAACGAAGTCTGTTGCAAAGAATATTAGAGGTGTATTTATCCCTCCATTGTGACTTCACCCACAGAGCAACCCTACTCAAAACGAAAACATTTTTTTTAAATCTGAACTAGAAGATTTGCCGAATCCGTAGATGGTGTGAATAGCACTCTAACTCAATTGGTTGGCAAGTTATGTTGGTGCAAAGTTCTCCAAAAAACGTGGCGCAAGCAGTAGTTTTAAAGGCTACTAGGAGCCGCCCAAAGAGTCCTTGGGAGCTGCATGCGGCTCTCGAAATTGAGGTTGAGAACCACTGGTCTATACTTATTCGTGTAATTGACTGAGAGTGCGGGTGTGATATAAATGCTGCACGCGAAATTTAAGACCGCAGCGTCTGCACTGTTGCCTTTGTAGAAAATTGTAAAGGCAGTAGGACTTGGAACATTTTTCTTAACTGAAAAGCTGTAGTATGGAAAGAAGTTTCATGTGCGTGCATTTCTTGCTTTTCTTACGTGACAACACATTTCAGCGAATTTTCTGCTGCTTTCAGAACGATTTCAAGATGCTCATTTATTATGGTGACGCAGATATGGCCTGTAATCATCTGGGAGGAGAATGGTTCGTCGATCAACTCGGATACCCGGTAAATGCATGCACAGGTTATTAATCTAAAGGGCTTGGAGTATAGGTTCTAATACAGCAACTATTAACTAAGTGAAGTTCTTCGGAGAGCCACTGCACTGAGCTGAGTTTTTCTTATCTTTTTCATCTTTGTTCACATAGTTATCACAAGAACACTCTGATGCCGTCATGCGGATAACAAGAACGTCGTTACGCATGATACTGATGTATTTTATTTCCATTTTTAATCATGTTTATGGGGTTTGCATAACTAACGTGACACGGGCCGAAAATCACATACTACACCTCAATCGTTTCTTGTGCGTTTCTGTATACTGCGTTAGCAACATATTTTGTATGAAAAGAACATGCAAAATGGCACAGCTTCATCATCACGTCAGATTGAACACTGTATTTAGATACGTTTCAAAATTTTCATGACATTGCATAGACTATAATTATGACAAAAACTATATGCTTTTGTGACCTAAAGGTTTTTATAACGTTAAAGTTATACATTGAGTGTTTTCAGGTGATTTGCATACTTTTTCGTAAAAATCAGTTTTTCTTTTATTCAAAATGACCTGTTAAATGTTGTTCGCAATGTCTATTAAGCTATAGTAACTTTCACAAACAGCAAAGCGGTTGCTGATAGCGAAATTTAGTGACACACGATCGTTTGCATTAATGTTTTCCCAGCCAACAATGAGAAAGCTATGAAATATTTATTGATTGACATGGTTTAAATTTGCGGACCTCCCAAATGATATTTTTTGAATCGAAAATGTATATAGATCCAGATACCAATCAAACAGCTGAAATGTGAATGGTATTCTTTTACCAATTACAAAAGTAACCAGACCTGAAGAAAATCCACGAAGTGTGTTTGTAGGTCTCGTTCAGAGTAACAAATTCCGAAAGAGTCTCAGTCGACTTTTCAATGCCCTGAAAAGTATACTGCTGATAACGACCAAGAGGATGGAATAAAGGATAAACAAAAAAAAGTTTTCCTAAAGCTTGCAACGAAATGTTTCAGCCAAACATTGTCAGTCAAAAATAAAATCTTGAATCTTGGGACAAGTGTACTCAAACATCGAATATTTTACAATGCGTTGCTTCAAAGGTACAAATGATAGATTTGTTACCAAAATGTTTTGGGACACAAAATTTTTTGGGACAAAAATTGTAAACACAACCTGCCTCATCTTACCAGCCTAAAACATCGTTTCATATAACAAATTACTACAAAGAACAAACAAATGAACGACACGTGCTGAACTTTTTAACAGCAATGAAATAGATTGCTGCTGTTGTTTTTGTGGCATTAACTTGGCAATGACAGAAAGACATTAATTGCTTTATAAGTGCCTGTATATTTATGACTGCGAAACCATTTCTTTAAATTTTAGTGAAACGCTCAAGATGTAAGGGTGCATTTCTTAAGCTTAGCTCTTTGCACAGCACCTCTTTCTCTGGCAGATATTTTGACTTTTTATCACTACTGCAAACATTGGAAAAATGGGAAGTATGGCATGTTAAAGTAACTTGCATGAAAAACAAACAAATTTACATGCGCAAGAATTGCATGTAAAACAAAAAAATTAGATGAGCAAGAAGCTGCCAGAAAAAATAAATTTTATGAATTACCAAACCACTCAAATGAATAATGACTGTTAAAAAAGGGAGCCGCGCTTTAAAATCTGACATTAAAAGTACTTGCCTTATAGAGAATCACGTTTGCTCACTGGTTGATTGGAGTTTCGTCCAGATGACGATTTGTTTGGTTATGATCAGCTCAGAGACGTTACAACAAGTAGACAGAAAAGTTTTACGACCCATTTTCGGTAGAAATGCTTTAAAAGTATTTCTGTGAATGAAAGATCATGTCGCTCAATAGGCAGATGGTTGAAATTAATGCTCCTGATATGGTTGTCTACGGAAACTGATGTAGAGAAAAACCATACTTTATAACTTCTCATTATTACATCATCAACTGTTGATCGTGTAGTCAGTTATAGCATTTATAGTTTATTGAATTGAAACTATGGCCTGCAGAGGGATTGTAAAAAGTAAATACCATGTCGCTTAACACTTTCTTGTAAAAACTAATTAAAGTGGCTTAAATGATCAATTTAAATATGTTGAACTATTCAGGGTAAAAATCATTTACAAAGCAAGCATTCTGAACGCGTAAACAGCTAACTGAGCTTGTCTGTGAGTTAATACAGTCATGCTTTCTTGTAGTTTGTCTGATTTCTCGAACAGCAGCTTCACTGATCCTTTGATGATGTTGTAAAAAACAGCAATAAAGTATACAGTCATAAGAAATGTTTATAACAGTTCGTGATTGGCAGTCTTTCAGTCAGTTCATATCAGTTAGTGTTTCAGAATCAGTTATTTATATTCTAATCATTTCTTCACGTTTGTTGTTAGTTAGCTTTCTTTTCATTTTTGCAGGTTTTGTTGTCATGCTTTTCCTGATTGTAGTGGGAAAGTCATCCACCATTAGTAAAGATCAAAATGTATTTTTAATTGTTGTCACGTCTGATAAACTTTCAGGTTTTCGTCTTTTTCTGGTATTTCTTGTATTTCTTGTATAGCTTCAGTTTCTTCATTGAATTCAATTCTTAACACAGTAGTTGATTCATGTTGGAAACATGAAATGTCTCCAACCACAGGCGTCGGAAGAGGGGTTCAGGGGAGCATTATCCCTGTTCGGATTTTGAAATTTGATATTTTCGTATTAATGTTTTGTAAAAACTGTTTTTCTGTTAGTTTTGATCTAGTAAAGTGAAATTTCACCATGATGTTCCCCGCTAGAAACAATTCTTTTTGTCACCACTTGGAACAATCCATTGTTGCCCACACTGGAAAAATTCCTTCCGACTCCCATGGTCCCAAAACAAGGCAACTTGGGTAACGCTCTCGTTTGACTGATAAATACAATTCATTGAGGTTGCTAATAGTATTATAAACCGGCCTGATTTTGGTTGAGTAGAAAGGCATATTTTACCTTTCATAGCCCTATTTAGATGACTTGTTATAATTTTGCAATGTCTTTTTGTTTATGTCAGATAGTCATGCCTCGACGAATGTGGATGATTGAAGATGATGACGGCTCGTATCAAGTTGCTGGATTCTACAAATCTTACGATAGGTTGACGTTTGCCATTGTTAAAGTAAGCTGAAGCCATTTGACCCTTTTGTATCCAATAATGTACAACTTCAATTGCTGTAATTGGACAGTAGGTTGTCAACTAATACAATTTTCTCAAGGAACGTTCCCAGTATCCACTCTACCTCACGAGTGTACAAAACATATTTCTTGGTACTTTCCAAGGTTGCGGAGCCGAAGTCCGGAACGCCGGAGCTGGACATTTTGCCAGGAGCCAGTTCTCAGATTAAAAATAAGAAGCAATTGGAGCCGGAGCTCTGTTTAAAATTAGGACCGGAGCTGGAGCTATAGCTATTTGAGAGATAGGTCCGTACTTCCAGATACTCACGGCTTTGTCAAATTGACAGACAAGTGGAATCATTTTACCTAAAGCAGAGCTCTTTAAAGCACACTAAACGCGATTGTCACGAGTTACGACACCAGACTGCAGCAGTGGAACTGCGAGTCTTTGATGTTTCCTAGGTTGAATCGTCGCTAAGGCTTTGGCATCGCAGCACAGGCGTGGTGTTACATGTAGATGCAAGAAAAACGTTAACTACCACAATGTCTCTTTCTAGTCAGAATGATCAAACCAGATCTGTAATAGTGTAGCGATCTAAAAAGAACCAAATGATCGTCAGTAGGTATATAATATCCATAGCTTTTGCAGCTGTGCACACAGCGAGTATGATTCAGACGTGCTAACACTGCAGACCTAGGCGTAAAATGCATGGTACGACATTGTGAAGTAGGATTTTTTACTAGAAACCGATAGGCTTACTAGCAAGGTTNACTACTGTAGATTTCTGGCAAAGCTCACTAGGAAACATTGCGTTTACTAGCAGCAGCATAACATGAAAGTGATAACTAACTGGCAGCGAACCACCATTGATTTGCATGGCAGTGCATTTTCAGGAGGATATAAAAATGCATTGTAAACAAATGTGGGCTTTTCTTGAGGTTTTCATCTGTGGAGGCAAATTATGTTTTCAACACGGTAACCAGTCTTGTTTTCTCCTAAGCTTTGCAGGTTAAATTGTGATTTACATTGCGATTCAACACTGCTTATGATGAATGCAAAATATAAGAAATCAGAAGTTTACAATTATTTTTAAAAAGGCAAAGGTTAAGTTTTTGCTAGAAGCCTTGCTATTTCTTTGAACAAAAGGTTAAACACGCGTTTGTGTTAATGCAAATGTGTTGCACGTTAGAAAGAACACATGAGAGATCTAATTGACTATGTGCTTTGCGCTCTTCACATGGTTGACCCAGGAAAAACTGTCAACTGGAATTGCGAAGAATGCTGCAGGCAAAGCATAAACGAGTGCAAAACATTTGGTCGATTAGGACTGGAATGTGTCGAAGTGCTCGGACACAAATGTAGTTTTCCAAACATCCGTTTTCTTAATTCCGGTCATAAGAGATAACAAAAAGTCACCAGGCATTAAAACAGGAAAAGCGACTGCCGTTCCAGAATTTGTTTATATTACCGTTATCTTGAGTTGTGTTTCTGCTAGTAACTATTCTCTGAATCTTCCGAACCTGTGATTGCTGTTTTTTCTGATTTCTTGCGGTAAGAGCGCTGATTGCAAAAAAATTACCAGAATAACCTATTCAAACAAGTTTGGTATATTCTTTTTTGGTGCGCTTGATGTATTTCATTATTCATTCAATTTGAGGCACACCAAGACAATAGAAAATATTAATGTATAAAAACGAACAGAACCCGGAGCTGGAGCCGGAGCCATGTTACGAAAAAAGAAAGCCCCGGAGCAGGGGCAGTGTCCTTTTCACGACGGCTCAGCAGCCCTGGTATTTTTTGTTCCTTTTTATAACATATAGAAAAATGCGTCAGGTTTGAAGAAAGATGCCTTTAAAAAACTTCGTAAATCAGGCAGGTCAGCAATGTTCTACCGACGTAAAGTAAAAACGTGTTTATTTTCATTGAAACACAAATGTAAAACAAAGGTTACAGAATTGGTAACATTGTTGACTTTAATAAGTAAAAGCTATTGGTGCGCTGGGCCAGAACTGTTAACAAGGAAGCAGGGTTGTGCAGTCGGAGGTAAAATATCCGAATCCAACCTTTCAAAAATCTCCGACGCCTTAACAAAAAGTGAATGAAGCTTGGCTGGCAACAATTTTGTAGCAACTAGCACTCAATGGAAATCGTAGTACAGAGCAAGACTTCTGTTTCAACAGAAGTTTCAAAAGCAATTATGCCATTTCAACAGGAATTCCCAGGTTAGGAGTGCGATGTAGAAAATGATCAATTAGACTTCCGGAGTCGGAGTCGGACAAAAAAATTCCGACTCCGGCACCGACTCCCAGTGTTCTTAGGAATCCGAATCCACTCAATACCTTCGACTCATTATGACTCCGACTCCGCAACCCTGGAAGGATGTATGACTGGTAACGAGCATGGCCACCTCTTTTGCTATCTCTAAGTGAGAGATTGGCAATTTTTTTCGTACTGCGGACCGGTTTCAGCCTGGTATTATTTTGCGGACAGGCCCTCAATAAAAAATATTGAATGTTTGGTACATGCAAATTTATTACAACTCGTAACTCATCATGGCACTGATTCAGTCAGAAATCTGTGCTCACTTTGCCGTAGCAAGATGCTCTGACCTGCTTTGATTATGGTAGTCATTGGCACCCGCAATGTGTTCCTCATGTCGGTAGTTCCAGCCACTTTTGAACTAATTTGGCCTTGGTTTCGCACGGCCCGGTAACAATTTCTTCACGGACCGGCACCTGGCCCTGCCCGGTGTTTTCCGAACCCTGTTCTAAGTGACCTGAAAACATGTTGTTGCCAAACTTGCTTCTATTCGTCTGAGCAAAACTGGTGCATTAGTTGCTGCACAACTTTACCGATGCAACAAAATGAAACAAACGTATGTTGATAATAATAAATAGCTGGTAGTATTCCCAAAAGTCAAAAACCTCATGAAATGTTTTTTTCACGCATATTGAAAGAACATTTCAACTGACAAGCTGCTGATGAAGGCTTCAGCCTTCATGAAGGCTTCAGCCTTCATCAGCAGCTTCAAAAAATCAGATGTTTTCTATTTTGTTAATGCAAAATATGCCACCCATTGAGGGTGGTTGTCTTAAATTGCAAAGCTGGAAAGCTCTTTGCATAAGGCTTAGTTGAAAATGGAAGAAAAATCTAAAAATGTAAAAAAAACATTATTTTCATTTAAGTTTTTCCTAATTATAAAGATTTGTAGCAACAAGAAAAATTACTGAGTTAAACTTTATCATCATAACTTACCGAGATGATACTACACGTGCATGCAACTTTTTTACGTTGTTCTACAAATGATTATTACTGTGGATTAATTGACTGAGTATAACATTATACATCACATCCGAAATATTTCTAATCTTAAGACCATGCACTCCAGACATTTTTTTATTAAGTTGAGTTCATTGACGCAAATGCTAAACAGATTCACGCAGATTACGACCAAAACCCGGGACATCGAAAAAACTCTGCTGATCAGTCAATCTCATTTAGACCAATATTTCTGCAAATTTAGGCGGTTTCATAACTTAGGAATTGACATTTGCATTTACGTGCCACATTTTCTACGTCATTTTAAACAACGGAATTTTATGCTTTCCTTTTTGCAAACAATTCGACATTTCTTTGATTAAGGTCTCCTTTGGTGATGCACAAACCTAACTCACACCAGAACATGTTGCATGTTGAGTGCAGAGCGAATATATAGAGCACCTCATAGAAACCTCAGAGCATAGCCTACATTACAATTGCTACAGATCCCTGGGTTTGGGGCCTGAAAATGTCGTTGAAAAAATGTTGAAACCGTTGAATTAATTGCTTCTGTTCGCTATCAGTCTGAAGACACTTCTGTATGCAGACGTTGTCAGTTATACGCACTGGATAAAATATTTGCATTTCATTATTCGCGAGTGGGAATCACAAAAAGTATTATTGTTGCAACAAATAAGTCAGTGAACTTCATGACACGATAAAAGAAAGTCATGAATCTCACAAAACCTAACCACTGACCAGAAATATCTGCTTTGATCAAGCCGCAAAATTAACTCAGTGAGTTACAAAGAATAAACAAACTACTTTTTCGAAGGCAATAATGTTCACAGAAGAATACTGGCCAAAAATTGAATACTGTAGTACAGTATACATCACAAATGTTTCTTCTGTTCTTCCGCGTACAAGAGGGACACATAAGTTTGCGGTATACCAGAGCAGTTTGAAGCAGCAGGTAACCACATTTTGCGCAATCACCCATCTGTTATGATTGACATTTTCCAGGAAGCTCTGCGAATCCTCTCGGAGTACAAAGATTAACTTGCAGAGTTGCATTACTATGTTGTAGTAAATTCATTATATATGATTCATAATCCTGCGTCACTACACATTTTTAAACGGGAAACTCATGCGCAACTGCAATCTATACATTACATTAAATCAAACAAGTTTGAAATTTCAAAAACGTGCTTTGCCGGCCTTTGATTTAGAATTTGTGTTCTATCTCAAAGAAATGCTTCTGTGGAATTTTCAGATGCTCATATTTGATCAAGATACAAATTTCCAAATGTGTTGACTTCCCGGCATTTTTATTGGTAAATCAAAAAATTTACGGCTAATTCAAAATAAAACTTTGAACTAAACGAGAAAGCGCGCGTGTAAAACGATTTGCAAAAAAAGGAAAACCGCACTTTCACGCAAAAAGGAACTGACCTTCATCGGGGTTGTGATTGCCATGCTAATGTACAAGAGAGCAGCCTGCGGTGATCCAAACAACCTCCACTAGTTAACATTGATTGTTTGACCACAAGCCTTGACAAAGGATTACTCAAGTTACCTCGGAATAACCATTTCCGCCATCACCAAAGCATTCCCTACTTATCTTTCTCAGGTAACTACCTGATAGCTCTGACGAACCGTTACGATAAAGACATAAAATCGTACATTGAAAAATTTTTAGCTTTGCTTGTGGCTTACCAAGAATTCTAAACCATTTTCTAAGCGGTGCTGAGCGTTTTTTGGTCTAGGAGCAAAGCTGCCTGTCAATTTGGTTGCACTTCAAGTTACGATCTAGCAGCGGCACACTAAGTTGGTGCTAAACNTTTTTAAGTAAAAATAACACTATTATTATTTCGTCAATTTATCCATCACGGCTGTTGCAACAAATGCTGATTTTGTTAAAAATTGGTTCACTGTGTGGAACATATGAAGTTGTAGAACATATGTAGTGTAGTTACTGTAAATTGCATGAAGAGCCTATTTCTTTCTTGCAAATATGCACTTTTTTGTTTTGTTTTATTCTTGTTCATAATCAAATTTTATACTGTTAGTTTTGTGCAATGTTACATGATGTAATGTTTATTATAACAGGGAGCTGGACATATGGTTCCTGCCGACAAACCACGTGAAGCTTTTGCGATGATTCAGCGGTTTCTCAATGACGAACCCCTATGATGTTTTCAAACAGCTGCTATAAATAACAATTGTTGTTCATACAAATGTACCACCTTTGGGCAGCAATAAATTCCTAAGGCGTCAAGTGTTTCTTCTGCGACTTCACACAGAGCACGTTTTAAGTAACCAAAGTTTCAAGCTAGAGCAGTGGCTCTCAACCTTCTTGGTCCATGGATCTCTTTGCTATGCTGACACCGTATGAACAACTAGTCGAAATTGTATTGCACATTTTCTAGTGAACGTTTTATCAAGGATTTACGGGACTCTCTATGGACCACTAGAAATTTCAGGTGAACCACCGGTGGTCTAACTGGACCACGTTGAGAATTACGGAGCAAGAGCAAGGAGCGTTCTATCATTGCTGGGAACCTAAACGGTTGTTGCCGAAAAGGCTAACATAAAATTGATTTTTAGGAGCAGCTGCATGTGTTTCCTGAAAAACTATATATCAATAGATCATTAACAACTTAACAACCATGAAGGACCACACCACTAAAAGCTTTATTTCTGTACCGTTGTTTTGTATGTCTTGATAAAGCTGCTGTGGTTTTGTCAGACCTATTGAGAAGGTCTTTCTGCTGCAATTACTTGAGTTAAATGAACATATTTTTTACCCACAGAGCGAAGCAAATACCCTACTCTCGTTTCATACAAGACGGTAATGTGAGGTGCATTCGTTTACGTACCAGTGCCGCCGGCAAGCAACTTGAAAGAACGCTTTTGCTTTTCTGTCCTTGTTGGCTCGTCCATTGTCTGCCTCGGTATAGCGCTTTAATTGTAGGTTTCATTTTTATCTTTATTATAAGAATAAATTTGTACAACTGTTGCTTGTATATTCTCTGGTTTGGGGACTTTGTGTTTACTTTTGTCTGCCAAGTTCACGTGTAGTTTATGTTGCAGCGTGTGAACAGACATAAGTCCTAACACACGTTTGTCAAACGAGAGACATTTATACTTAGACTCAGGAGCAGGGTTCAGATTTCGGGACAAACGAAAAATCCCGGATTTGTACTCAACAGTCTGGGGATTTTTTGGGATTAACAATTTCTTACAATATTGATACATCAACAGGAACGTTTCAAGAGTGCTTTTGTTGAAGGCGGATTTTACTAGCAAAATAGCCACGAGCCGAGAATGCGCGTTCAACTTCAACTGACGTAGGCGGGATAGTTTTGGGCGTTTCAAAGAACCTCTCCAAGGTTGTCTGATAGTTTTGCTGGTCCCCTATACCGAAGTCCAAATTTTATAATTAAAACAATGTGTCTAAACTTGAATAAAACGAACCACCCGTAGTTACATTGGACTTCGAATGTGTAATGAACCCAACGTGTGCAGCTAGGGTTGCCAGAAAACTGGAATTTTTTTCAAGGACATTTTGTCGTTTTGTGATAATCGAAATGTTACTTCGTGCCTACTTTGATTAGTTTTCAGGTACAGTGGTGTAGCACATTTTGTTGAACATACATTACTGAATAACAATGGGTAATCGACCACATTTCTTAAGAACGCAAAGCAATTACTGCATGTACATTGAACAAGTACAGTCGAGTGTATGCAGCACAGGGGTAACAGAATGTGCGCAAGACTATGCCTACACGATAGCAAATGGACTATCATGTTCACTTTTTATTACACAACTGTTTCAGATTGAATAAATCTACACGTTATTCTATTCAAGTACATTGTTTAATCTTGACTGTTGAACGTTCAATGTAATCACTGGTTCAATAATGAACAATTTCATAACTGTTTAAGAAATTTCACGGACGCCGGAAAATTCTCAGGGACAATGAAACGTTTTGCAAGGATCAAGAACATAACCAGTTTTGATAACTAATTCCAGCGAAGTCCTTGGCGTTCAAGGACGTCCGGCAAACTGGTGCGTTGCGGCTGCAAGTGCGTTGTACAGGCCTGCGATTTATCTGCAGTGCGTTTTGGCGATTGAGAGCGGGCGCCTCCCGCGGATAGCTAACGGCATTTTGTGAAGGCGTTCAGTTATAAACCTCGAAGGGCTCGCCGCGCGGAGAGGCGACGTAGCAAGTTTTTCAGGAAATGCGATAAGAGAGTTTTCTTGTTTGTTGTTTTGTTCCCACCGAGGCCGTCGCATACGAAAAAGCTATACCGTAAAAATAATACGTGTCACAAGCCCCAAGTCGACGTTTTGCGCTTCGGCCAACCATCTAGCAAAGACAGTTGGAATCGGTTTCCCAGCCAGACCGCGAGGGAGACCCCACACAAGCAAGCGGATGGAATGAACGAACTGCCAGGAAACATCTTGTCAAGTGTACAGTAAGTTTTTTTTATAACCTGATTACCTTCTTCAGCGTGTTACTGCCCAAGAGGTATGGGAAACTTTTCAACTTCAACGGAATATTTTGATGATATCCGAGATCTGCACCAGCATTTTACCGCTTCCTGGAAAATTAAATTTGTTACATACAAGTGAAAAGGTTTCCATCACTTTTACCTCAAAAAGTAGATAAGAGTTTTCAATTTGCATGGAAATCACGCAAACAAGCTTCAAAGCGTATAAACGGAAGTGTAGATGCTAGTATCACTAACTGGTACGAATCAAGTCAAACAGTTCGGCGAATGATAACAGCATAGAATGTTTTCATACTTACATGAAGCACAATATTTATTAAAAAATGGATCTTTTCACAGCAAAGAATCAACCTTTTTCGTCGACTCCATCAGGGTCGTCATCGAGACTAAAAATACCGCGTAAGCGGTGAAACCGATTTACCCTTAATCCACCCCTGTGCGCTTGAGCCTGGTTCTGCTGACTCGATANAAACAAGATTTAAGCAAATTACTTCGCCATAGTCTAATCGCCATGACGACAAGTTTTCGTTTCGACAAACGTGTCGTATCGTCCAATTGTCATTGCACCAACTTATGCTATGCATGTTTGTGCTTAGTTGTAGTTTCATTCGGTAATCGGAGATACTCGAAGATTGATTGGGTCTATTTTTGGTCTGGTGCTTCCGCGAAAGACGAGGTCCAGCGGTGGGTTCTGCAACGATAAGATCATGCCTTATCTTTGTGTACCTGGTTTCCAATTCAGCATTAGTGCGTGGTTGAGAATGCCTTGTGGAAAAAAGCGATTAAAATCTCCAAACACTCTACGAATTTAAAATCAAAATGTCTGTTGCATAAGATAAATTTTGTTTTGTTGAAATTTCAGAATTACATTCGAAACGTAAAAGAATTTCATCTAAAAATAAATTCTTGATTTTTATAATTTTGATGAAATGTATTTTCGCCAAGAGAATGAACTTGAATACATTTGAAAACGCTTTCAAGAAAGTGTTACATATTCCTTTGTTGTCAAACAAAGAAAAATGAAATCTAAAAAAGTTGCGTTTTATTTCATACGAAAAGGAGTTTTTTTAAGCAAAACATTGCTTGTTTGTGGCAGGATAAGTACTTATTAATTGAAACTGACAGGAACTGTTGTGGCTGTGCCTAAACATAATGTAAAAGGTTGATGCATAATTGGTTCAACGTTGGGTGAGAAACACGAATGAGTTTGGGATACTTGCAGCTTGGTTCGTACAAATCATCTGAAACAGACTAGCGGAGGATGTTTCCGATAGAACAGGGTGTGCGACCTTTTACTATTGCCGGCCGCATTACTTTTATTATATGAAGTACGGCCACNAACGAGTTCGAGTTATATTTGAGATACGTNTAATTAAAGAATAGGTTTTATCCGGTATATGTCATTTAGTGGTGNCTAAAGGTATAATAAAATCTCAAACATTTTAACGAATTTATTAAAAGAAAAGTTTGGCCGACTGATTCGTGTCGACTGATTTTCTTTCCTTGCGTTTGTTTTGCTTCAATATACGCCAGCACGGCCGCCCGCCAAATCTTATATTTTAAATTACATGTGGACGGCCGCAAATTTCATTATCGAAGGCCGCATGCGGTCGTACGGCCGTAGGTAAGATATATACAAAATCATAAATTAAGTTTAACTGGCGTCACAACAAACAAATAGCGTTGTACCGCACCGATCCAGCAAAGTTTGCTTTTCAAAGAAAAAACTACCGGAGCAGCTGCTGGTCTTGTTTGGTTTCCGTCACTACGTCACTACATTGAACGTTGTGAATCAGCTAGACACAAAATTACTGCCACGTTTCAAATCACATTAGTTTTTTATCAAGCAAGACAATAAAGTACCATCAAGGGAGCACAGTCGCAAGGCAAGTAACATTCAGCATGTCTGTCAACTTACTGGTGTATCCTCAGTGGTATCAAGACGAAAGTTCAGTAAAATTTTGCAGATGGCCATTTTTACTTCCACCAGAGCAAATCGCATTCCGATACAATTTCGAGGGCCTACTCCGAATGGTTGGAAAATCATGGGATCGATTTTACTCATGTCTTCCATTCTGTGAAAAGCGTATTTGTTCGTCAGTAGTTAGTTCATAGTAGTTGCTCACATATGTTTTTAGTTCTACGTTCTTGAGATCACCAATAGGATCTTGAGATCACCAATAGGATCTTGAGATCACCAATAGGATCTTGAGATCACCAATAGGATCTTGAGATCACCAATAGGATCTTGAGATCACCAATACGATCTTGAGATCACCAATACGATCTTGAGATTACCAATACGATCTTGAGATCACCAATACGATCTTGAGATCACCAATACGATCTTGAGATCACCAATACGATCTTGAGATCACCAATACGATCTTGAGATCACGAATACGATCTTGAGATCACGAATAGCATCTTGAGATCACGAATAGGATCTTTAGATCACCAATAGGATCTTTAGATCACCAATAGGATCTTTAGATCACCAATAGAATCTTGAGATCACCAATAGGATCCAAGTGCAATCCAAAGACATTACAAGTCGAACGTCAGCACATTTAAGAAAAAGTAACATCAAAACTGGTTTTCAAACCTACCAAAGTGAGTTTTTATTATCTATGATCCACAAAGACCGAATGCTCATATTTTTCAAAAACAAAATTTTGACTTTCATGGTTTGTGCACTTACCAAAGCTTGTACGAATTTTACTTTCGGGTTTCTTTTCACAGGAGACAGACTAGGTTTAAACGCTATTAAAACTGCTACCGATGCAAGAAAATTTCTCCTTCATGTCGGGGTTTTGAGTGTTTCCACTGTTTGTATTTAAGTTATTCCAGAGCGACTGATCTGACAAAGCGACAACGGCAAAAGAAAAAAGCTAGTCAGAAAGTTTAGAGAACGAACCAGCAGCTTGACCTACTTGCCTGTTAAGCAATTACTAGACGTAATAACAGTCACTCGTAAGGACTAAAATTGTAAGCTAAGAGAGACGGACAAGCCAATCTTCCAAGGCAAAGTTGAGTGAAAGCAATAAGATAATGCTGGAAAAACACAACATGACTCATCGAAGTTGTGACTGATACTGCTGAACCTTCCACATTTCGCGCTTTTCTTTTGCCGGTGTCTGAGGACTTTAGCGATCAAAACTTCCACTGCATTCAGAAAAAGCGACGGGTTTTCCCTATGGGCAAAGCTACTTTTTGTCAGTGTGTAGCAGCGCCGGAACCCGTTGCGTTCTTTTTTTGCGGCAATCAATGGCCGCAGAAGATGGCACTCGTTTTTATTCAAAACAGAGTAAATTAACAAATGTGATGGCAAAATTACGGCAGGATTTCTGGCTCCTGAGAAAATCAGCAAAAGCGTCATTGTTTTAAGGGGAACCATGAAGAACTTTTCCTAGTTGGCATATCGTTCGTTTGGCCATTATTTAGTAAACAGGTCCGTCAAGGCCAGTGGCGAATTTAGGGAGGGAGACTGGGGCGATCGACCCCCGAAAACGTACGAAGTAACTTCATTCACCCACAATTTTGTACAAATCGGAAAACAGCATTCGCGATATAAGGGCATTTTGTCAATTGTTTTGTCACAGCACTACTGTGACGTATACTTCTCTCTTACAGCAGCAAAGCGGTTATGA
>JGI24022J15233_10002758_pt1 | contig 16775 bp, 4 predicted proteins | sample Ectturendosymbi2_FD_15233 | JGI IMG/M metagenome (IMG submission 15233)
GGACTACCACGTCCCGAACGTGCCGTCGGCCATTTTGACCTCGACTCTGTCCCGTCCTCGACCGCTTGTTCAGCGACGCCGTGTTAACTACGTCAGGAAGAATTTGAAGTTGACCGCCACAGCCGTGTCCTCCCCGATCAAAGGGTCACCGTTGGTGAAGCGAATCCACACGTAGTACTGGACTGCATGGATCGCTTCGAAAATAAAATTTTTCAATGACAATTTTTGAGGTTTACTTAGAAGTGAAACCTGGGATCTGCCTTTGCAAATAAAATGATGTGCAAAGTTTTGCTTCTCTGCTTTGTTCTGCAACACCTGGTTCGAATAATCTGCTGATAGATTCGATAGCTGTCCTTGTAGCAGCTGTTTACAATGGCTTGCACTTTAATTTTTTTTAAGCCGTGACAAATAAAACATTGACATGGAGTTGCCCAAAAAATACTAAACCTCGAACAAAGATTTAGGGATATTTTGTTTTCAATGACATCAGAGCATGAGGATTAATTCAACAATTCACTGTTTTTTTTTACTTATGCTTTGCAGGTGTGGTGTATTTGTGAAATACCCTGCGATTACCAGTGTTGCGTGTTTTTGTATTCAGATATTTAGCCATTGTTGCATTTTAGGGTTTTTCAAAATCCAAAGAGTAAGTTTAATGTGTGGCAAAAACTCTTTAAATTATAGCATGTTAAACAAAACCTATTGTGGTTTTGTGGAAGTCTTCAAACCTGGAGTTTTGATTGATTCATAGATCTCATCGATGTCTCTGATGTATCCGCTCTTCAAACTAAGGCGTTAAAATTATTGGTAAAACCATTTTTTGGTCATTTTTGAAGCACCATTCATTTTGCTGCGACTGTTTCAAGATATGTTATGCACTGTGCTGATCTACAAGCTTTCCCAACTCTTCAAACAAAAACACTTATTATTTCCTTGTTTCGATGCTTTTTTATGACTGCAAAGAAACATAACCTGTCGAATTATTTTGATTGATTCGGTGATTTTGAGTTGTACTTGCTTCCTAAGTCTTTTTAGAGAATTTAACACTTTTTTATTAGCTTTGAATTCGTTCATGTTTGCGTTGTATAAGCATATTCTATAACGTTTAGATGAAATAAATTCTAGAAAATGGTTTACTTGTGTCTGAAAGCAAATTGTAATCTTTGTGAAGAGGACAGTGAGATCATGTAAGTGACATAACTCATAAAACGCTTTCAGCAGATTTGCTTCAGGTTTCTTTCTTGGTTTTCGTTTTTGTTTCGTACACTCGTACTATATTAATTGTACACATCTAATTACAGGGAATTTTGTTTTAAGCACTAGTATCTATGTTATATTTAAGCATAGGGTGCTTCCACAGCTAATTACTTCCGGTCGGTGTTGCTATATTGCATGACAGCACTTCACTTTAACTTACGGTATCAATCACTGGCTTATTTGCAGTGTTGAACTGACTATTTCCACTACCAAGCAGTATCGACAATCACTGTAGAATAAGGCGCTGAAGTTGTACTTAGAATAAACTTAAACTAGCATCATAAGCAAAAATGCACGTTGGATCTTCAGAGCGTTATGGAAACCAGTGTTGATGAACGTGTCTAAACGCAGAGAACGAGTCCGCTTTTAGCAGAGAAACGTGCTCAGCAAAACGTAGTGACACATCAAAGCATGACATTGCCACTACTGATTGCACGGCACTATGTGTCGCATACTACGGTTGACTGAAATTTGGAAACAAATATCTTCATCTAGCAATCTCGTACAGTGCATATTAGTCTTATGTGTAGAGCCTTTGGACATTTTAAGTTGCAAGCTTACTTTGTATTTTGCAATTACTACTTAAATTGGGACCCTGCCAGCTGCGCAAGAAAACGCAGAAGAAATCTAAACCAATGATTTTTTTTACATTTCATGAGATTATAAAAATCCACATTTTTCCACTGCTTCGAAATAGCAGCGGTTGTGCACTTGCAATCAAAAGTTCTACGTTACAGCAATCTTTCGGGCTCCACTTTTCATGCTTTGCGGTGATTCAGACTTTCACATATTTGTTTAAGTAATTAATCTCCACAAAGGTGACCAAGTCGAATCATTCGTAGAAATGCTGTACATTTGAAAATATCTTCCTTTTTCAACTTTGGAAGTACAATAAAATGAATCGTGTCTTGTGTAATGCTTTAATTAGTAACTAAAATCAAGCGTATAGAAATCTATAAAGACGAAAGTGCAGCAACTCAAAAGTGGTCCTACATTTAACTGATTTATAAAATGTCGAGAATAAATGTGATTCACACACAAAAAATCAGACAGGTTAAGGTTGGAACTAACCTTACGAACGTCAAATTATTTTTTTGGATGAGCTTACCAGTTCCAAGACTTTGTAAAGTGCGCAAAGACAGATGTAGCAGACATGTATCGCCTACTACAACTAAAATATTGAACAACAAAACAATCCACAAAGAAAATCAAAAGTATATAATAATAGACGAACGGAATCCAACATCAGAAGACTGGAACAGCTGCTGAACAAACTTAAAGTCATACTGCAAACAGGCATCGAACGCGCCTTTACCCATCCATCCTATCATGCCCCAGTCGGGATACAAACCAGACGAACAATGGCGGCGTTGGTAAGCAATATGACGCACAACTTAAAAGGAAATGATACGTATAGGAAATGGAGGGTGCTATCTACCCCATAGGGGGTTCCCCGGAAATTATTGAGTATAAATAGGACGATTTTTGCAGTAGGATTTCAGATGAGACGACCTAGCTTCGGCAAACTGTTCTGATCCCTTCTGACGTTTAAATCCCTAAGGTTTTGCTTTGGAAGTAACACAACTCTGCCTCACTGAGGTTAAGTTGATTGGAGCTCTAGTGTAAGGGCATCTCGAATATGCCCCCTACCTCCACAATCAAGAGTTTTTGACTGGATAAGACCTTGAGAAAGGCTTGCTCCGGACGACACATGTGGCATGTCCGAGCGAAGCTATGATACTCAGGGCCATAAAAATGGAAACTCCAAAATCCCGTTTCCACCAGTTTCCAAAATGTATGAGTCAACACTAAAACTCTCTTTGTTGACGTTAAGCTCTGAAACGTTCTTAACTGAACTGTCTAGTAGAAAAATGTGACAGTTACTTAGGAAGTTAGTTAACTCTTTGATTAACAACTAAAACCTTGTCAAAAGACTTTAACACGATCAGACTTGTTCAGAAACTGATCTGATTGCAAACAACTCGCATAAGTGAGAAGTAACTTTTAAAATTTGTAATAGACTTATGATACTCTAAGTAAATAGGACAAAGATTGCTGGTTGTAAACGCGGTTTGCTTGAATTGTTCTTGCTTGTGAATTTGATTCGAGAGAGTTCTTTACGAGTCATCTATTTTATATTGGTGAGTACATGTTGTTGTTTATATTTGCGTAAATAGTTAAATAAACTGATTGACTGGAAAATGCTAGTTGTGTTAATGGTTGGTAGAATATTTAATAGAGCAATAGAGGTAATCAGGGCGGTTAAACCACCGCGTGAGAGTGGCGACAACTGTCCTTGGTACGGCAAAGATGCGAACCCATGAATAAGATTACTGCAGTATCTAAAAACAACGTTTTGGTTATCACATGACCAAAAACTTTGTTACACAGATTCGAAACCACGAACCTTTAGATTAAAATACGATGTGGTTGATGCATTAAGTCATTTAGATTGACGTTACTAATTTGACACAGATTTTAGTATGACGAGATTCGACCTTCCAAATCTTTGGATGAAAAAGACATGTACTTTCTTCAGGGAGAAAAGCGTGACGTCACCACAATGCACCACTTGAGACTCAAATCTATATACCTTCCCAACGCAAGCAAGTATTTTGAATAATGAGCTGTGTTTGTTTTCCGTTTTTCAAAGACTTTCTGCTGCCGTAAATGCGTTTTTAGCATTTTAACACCAATTTTTATTAGAAATCTTAAAATTAGAAAAAACACAAACTACTATCGATTTTTAGCCATACCTTTCCACCGCTAACGTTGAAAGACCAATCAAGGGCTCTCTACATATGCAAATGTTTGCCTACTTTATTATTATAAATAAATAAGTCCCGCCTTGAACTTATTTCTCAGATCCCGATTACGTCATCGTGTCCATCCTGTGACATCACGCTTCTCCACAAAAAGTTCAAAACCAAAACTGCCCAATTTTTAAAAAATCGAAACTAGAGGCTTTTCCGCATTTTTAGATGGCTTGATTAGCTCTCTGTTTGTATCGGTTGGCGAGTTGTGGCCGAACATGACCGAGCCACAAGTGTGGCTTGCGCGGGCGTGAAGTAAGCAACAAAATTTCACGCACAAGACCTTCACAAATCACGTCTCACTGATTTAGGTACGTGTCCGCATATAGCAAAAAATTAGAATCGTCTCTGGTTGTTACATCACAATACATCGCTTATCGTCTTTCTCCACTATTTGCCTCCACCTTTTCTGCCACGTTTCTCTTTCTTTCATCGCTGCCTTCGCAGCTTCGTCATCATCGACCAATTCTTCGCTCGCAGAAATGTATTCCAGAACATAAACCATCCACCAGCAAATATCTTCCTCACTCGCTGATGGCACTTCCAACATTAGGTTTTTGATGTCATGCATGAGCGGTATCACGTGACACTTCACCACCTTCTTCAACGTTATGTCACGCTCAATCATCATCTTATTTGCCCTGTGTATTCCATCTCTTCCCAACAACCCACCACCCCCAACACACAAGGCCATCCTCCCCAAATATCCTTCTGTTTTGTACAGAGAAGCTGCTGCACAATAAACAGAAATACATTCCTCGCAGCGATTATCTTTCAACAGCAGATCATTAGCAAAACTGACCAATTCCGATTCTCCCGAGTAAATTCCACGAGTAATCAAATAATTTATTTCTTTGTTTGTCTTTTTTGCATCATCAAAATTTTTGGTTGCTAAGTAACGTCTATACTCTTGCAGCAAGCATGGTACTTGGCTAAGACTTCGCGGGAAGGTCGAATTGGCTGCAAAATCGAAATAAATGGTAAATTGTGTAATTTGCATAGAATAAATCTGTAGTGCTACTGGAAAATCACTATTGAAATAATGTAGATTCATTGACCAGTTTTGACTTATTTGAAAATATCAATTTAGAGTATGAAATACTTCGGAATAAACCATAAACATATATTTGATTTTCGTTTTAAGCTTTCATGTTCGTGCAGCAGTTTCCTTGAGATATTTAAAACAAAATGTTTTCATAAATTTTCTTCAAAATATTGTTGCCCTTTCTTACAGAAGCTATAAAAAAGAAACCTTTCACAATAAATAACTAGGCACTATGAATTAAACAAGCGCATATTGCTATCACGGACGATGCATCTTAAAGACATTCTAATAAAAGTTGTTTTCAATTTGTTAATTCTTTCATTTCCATACCCACTTTGCTTCTGTGGAAAGTAGCGAGGGCAGCAGCTTTAGGAGGAATAGAAATACTTCACATTTTTCGACAACACTTAATATTTCTGCTGGCTCTAAAATAGGGGTGACGAACCTATTTGCTATCGGGGGCCACTTTTTCAGTCATCACTGAGTAAGCGGCCGCACAACGTTTTAGTCATACTAGTTCAAGACTGCTGGTCTCTCCAGAATGCTTGTCTCGCCTGAAAGTTCAACACTGCTGGTCTTGCTTGAATGCTTCGCGGGCCGCACGAAAGTCTTTTGCGGGCCGCATGTTCGTCACCCCTGCTCTAAAACATGCCAGATCTAAGCAAGGTCCGAGACGTAACAATGCCGCCTGAATGTTCGTCGACATTCACGTCGAAGATTTGGAAAGCGACACTTGCGCCCTGTCTAGCCTGGTGCTCGGCATTAATGGGTATGTGCAAGGGAAAGCTCCACGCGGGGTTCTGCCGGTGACTCTCGTAACACCATAGAGCAGGGCAGTGGCGTAGCCAGCCCAAAATTTGGGGAGGGCAAAATGTTTGCTTTTAAGCGAATAACACTATTTTGCTTGAAAAAACGCCTCTCAAAGCCAAAATGACAATATTTTCTAAAAATTTGGGGGGAATGGCCCCTTTGCTCCCCTTGACTACGCCTTTGGGGGAGGGGTTTCCAAACTTTCTCTGACCATGTACCCCTTCAGTATTTCGACAGATGAGCATGTACCCCCAAAATTTCTATGACAAAAAAGCTGGGCAAAACACTGTAACAAACATCCACTGAATTATTAATAGTACTTTTAGATTTTTAGAACTATAAAGGCTGACTTCGTTTTATTGCTGACCTCAAATGTACCCCTTCAGATTGGCAAATGTACCCCAGGTTCGGAACCCTGCTCTCAAAGGAGTACAAACAGCATATAATAAAGCTTTCTTCCTTTAGACCCATAGTTTCCACTTACCAACTTGGAGAACTATTATTAGCATGAGTTTATGAACGACTTTTGCGCTTCAGCTACATTCTTTAATACAAAGATTATCTCATTGCCCATTATTCTGTTGAAGTCGAAATTTCCAATACCTTGATGGGCAATTCCTCCTTCTGGTGTTAAAGAGTCTTCGTAGTAGTTTGGAATGATAAGTTGATTAACACGCCTGATTCCCTGAAAAGTAAGCGTACATCAAACGTTATGTACATGATTAATTAATAAAACCTGTTGGCTGCTAAGCAGAGTTGCGATACCTTGCTAATTATTTCACCGCGAAGTCCAAAGATGTTTTGACTTTTATGTGTGTGTGAAGTAAGGCTAGTCTGTTTGAACGGTCCTCTCCGGTAGTGGTGACGTGAAACGTTTTCATGCCGCACAAGGCCGAGAAACTTTGTTCAGCCTGGCACGTTGTCATTGGCACTCTAGCAGTGTAGCTACAATTTTCAAGAGCTAGATGTCAGGAAATGTCTTCTCATCACGCTGAATTTAGGCATGTAGCGGACTGCTGGACAGCTTCGAAAAGTGTGAGAGTTTACATTTGTCTCATTGAATTGCTTGCACTGAATAAGAATGTATTTGCAATTGCACAAGAACAACTATGATAAACCCTTTTGTTTGTGCCACTATTGTTTTTGCTTCATTTATTTATTTAATGATCAAACTAGAAATCCCTGCGCTAAACGCAGCATTATAAAATTAAATGGCCCCCAGGCCAAATTAAGTTTGCACTTCTGCTTTAGAAGTTGAAGATTTTGTGTTGTGTTGTTTCTGATTAACCACTCTTATTGAATATTTAATTTTTATCTTTCATCTGAGCAACATTTCCGAGGGAAAAAGGATCAACATTAAGAGGATGTGGATTTAAAGCATCTACATATAGGCCTACATAATTTTTTCACGAAATACTGTAGTTAACAGGAAATAGATTCGAAGGTAAGCCCGTAATTTCCCTTCGCTTACGCATCAGTCCCACTCAGAACGGACTGAGTATTAAGGATATTTCATCATCTTTTTTACTTTAATCCAACGAATCAAGGACGTGCAAGCAGGGGTCAGACGAGGGGAGGCAGGGAGGGCATTATTCCCCGGGCGCCGATTCACTGCTGGAAGCGCCGAAAAGTCCTAACAACGTCGCAAGTACATTCTTCAGTGCAGTACATTTGCTTCCGAAAGGCCTTAGGTTTGAACATGGGGGCGCCAAACTTGCTTCTTTCCCAGGGCGCCATCAAATCTCGTTACGCCCCTGCGTGCAAGATATGAGAGAGTTCCGCGGATCTTTGTTTCACGCACAAATCTGATCTGTTTTGAGAGATGCAGTATGAATTTTTTTCACGAGAAATTTCTTGGAGATAGACACTCTGGACAGTGTGATGTGCTTAGATTTATATTTCAAATGTGGAAGCAACAAAACGTGCGTCAAACGTGAAGGCAAACGTTTTTAACTCGGAAAATTGCGAAAGAACACCGTAAACAGTCTCACCTTACAATCAGGAAGCCACGCTACTTGAACTTTCTTCAAACAAGATGCAAACCCAGCTTCATCCTCTTTGCAAAATTCATATCCTTTCAGGGTGATGCCTTTAAGCTGCGTTGGTTGATCAATTTAGTAAAGGTCTGAGGTTGTGCCAAATAAAATCTATTATGGCCTGTTCTGTCCCTTAGTATACACGGTTGCATTGAAAACAGTTATTCTATTTCACCACTTTAAAAAAACTTTGCTAAACTAAAAATAAATTGCACAAAACGAATTCACTCACCTTTCCATTTCGACAACGAATGGCGTCGCACATCTGAAAAAACGAGTGACCCTGAAAATCACATTGATCCAAAGACATTTTTTCTATGTAGTCAATTTGTTTTGCAAAGCCCTTGATTTCATCCTCGCCGATTTTTGAACCCCTCATATGGATTCCTTTCATCTTCACAACAAAAAAATGTGTAAACATGTTTACAGATACGAGCATGGTCCAGCACAGCAGCTTGCGTTCAGTGTCTGTAACTCTGCAGAGTAAAAATATTGTAATTCAAAAGAATGGTTGGCATTTGTCAAGTGAATTTCGAGATTACAATCCAACATGAAGATTTATTGACTGATTCTGGCAGATATATTGGGAACAAATAGGAAACCAAGATGTGCCCTTTACTGCAGCATGACTGCTTTGACAATCAAAGGCAAATATTCTGTTACATAATACAAAATATAATGCAGTAGGGAATAATTACGATGTGTTCAGGATTATCTAAACGTACGTTCGGCGTTTAGAATTATTGGAGCGGTCATTGGTGTTGGTGTACGTAACATTTAGCAAAAATTATTCATCTTGTGACAGCATACATGTGTGTTCAGGATTCACCAACTCATCACATTATCATTAGGAAATTTTTCACCGTCCCTTGTCGAAAAGAATTTATTTTCGTCTTCAGGTCAGCACTACAATCTTTTTCATCGATGAAGTCTNAACATTTAAAATGGGAACAATTTTTGTGAGTCGTTGTCTCAAAAGTTTCACATCTCTTTAAATTTATTTTTCTTGACAGGTCAGCCNTGGCGATGTTTTTATTATCTTCTGCCTGAAAAGCGACGCATTTCCACGAAATACAATTTTGNAAATATTGATGCCTTTTTATCCACTTAGAAATTGGACAAACCACCGGATAAATGACACAGGAGCAATCACTGCAAAAATGGTGTGTGGCTCACCATTTTTGAACAGGAAAACCTTTAACAGGATTCCTGACTTCAGTTTTCTGCCAGTAAGTTTTTCAGGTCTCCGTCTCCAAAACTATCATCTACATTTCGGTCTCGCTTTTTTTATGAAATCTCCGCTTCGGTCTCAAAATTAGAATCAAGTTTCAGAAGTCATGATGTCAACTGCGTCACTGTGTATCCTTAAAAATTAAACACCATTTGAAAGGTTGCGAAAACCACAGCATGGATGCAGCACTTGATCACATACATCGGTGTCGGTCAAGTTGCTTGCTGCGAACGAATGACATTTTGACATCCGACATGTTCCTGCTGATTTCAAATATAATTTTGATTCTGAGCTGCTGCGTATGCGGGTTAACCAGTATGCTGCATCTTGTCCTGCTGTCAGCGGTGTTTTCACATGACTGATTTTTTTAGTATGGATCTAACTCGTGTACCTCATTGTGAAAAGTTTTGATTTCGTAACTTTACACTTTTGTGTCATTTAGCCAGTTACTATGATCTTATCGGTTAATTACTCTGCTGCATAAGATTGCAAACGGAGATCCTTGAAAGTCTCAAACTTAAGTCTAGATTAAGATATCATTTTGTTCCAAAGTCCGTCAACTGTGTTGTAAAGTCTTTTGAAAAATAAGCTAAGGCAGTTTTCGCATCTGCCTAAATGAGCATTAGAAATGCATTTCCAAATAATTCCAAATAATTCGTTTAGCGTTTGCTCTTACGATATCGTTTTCAACGGAGTAAAAGTTTAGTATAAATTGAATCAAGGCCGGTGATTCCAAGAATAACAAATTTATTTGTAAAAACTCAAAGATTATTTACACTGCTGCTTTGGTGGGTTTGATTAGAATTGAAGTACATACAACACAAGATCTCAAAAGATTATGACAGCCAGACAATTTCATCATAGATTGCAACATAATGCTTCCTCATCAGACAGAAGAATTAATACCATAAAAACAGAATAAGTCACAAAGGTCGCAAAATATTTTAGCTCTAAAGTTCTCATTGTGCAATGGGTTACGGTAAATTGGATATTTGAATAGGACTGTCGTAATGAAGATGCGGATTGTTACATGAAATCGATTTCCTTTAGAAAGAAAAGTTTGCTGATCAATTCAAACCTTTTACCTTTGTAGAGACTGGTTGTTTGAAAGCAAATTATGATAGTTAGGAAATTTTAAAACACAACCTACAGTAGGTCATTTGTTGAAATGATGACGACGCAAACAAAAAAATAAGTTTCCTAGTGATCATTCGTACCATTGATACATGGTGGAAAGGGATTGCACCACCAAATGTAAAAAAAACTATTTCATAAAGACGCAAAACACATACAACACAAATAAAATTACCCTTTCCAGTGATGTGATCAGCCAAAAATAATGACAGAAAAATATGATGCTAAAATGTCCCGATTTTTTAAATGTTCTTACTACTAAAGTCGTAATAAATACAAAAAATCGGTATTGGAAGAATATTTCGATTATTTAAAAGGATTATGTTAATTAATTTGAAAAACGTAAGAATCGGCAGAAAATAATTTGTCTTCGATATACATTTCACACAACCTAAAATATCAAATTTTTGCAAACAATTTGTGTTTAATCATACATTTTAATAAATAAGGAATAGGACAAAGGTAATACATATGCAGTTACAGAAAAGGTATTTTTAATAAATTCTTTTTCAAATAAATAAATAAATAAATAGAAAAGTTACTACAATATACGTTAAAATCCTAGTAACGTAAGTTCCTTGATAAAAAAAACTCCAAAACCTGAAACTATCACCTCATGCCCATTAGTATTCACTGCATCCATCAAAATTCGTAGGGAATCTCCTTGAAGTATCGTCCCATTTGTTGTAGAACCAGACTCCATGCTTATCTTCCTAGGAATGAAAGGCTCAACACTCAATGCATGAGCAATTGCACAAGCATCGCACTGAGTCAGAGTCAGTGGAAGACTCAGCTTTCGCGGGAGACGTTCAGCTAGGTCTGTATTTAAGGCGGGCTGATTTGCTTCCAATGCCCATCTGCACGGTTCAGCAAGGCCGCCATTATCCAAAGCATTTTGATGAAATTTCCGCATGGCTTTGCATTTTTCGGCAAACAACGAATCATCTGACTTACTTTGAAGTCTTTGAAACATGTTCATGATTTTCTTTTTGACATCATTGTTTTGAAACCCAAAAGCAAATTTCAAAACTGCTTTCCAACGATTGTCTGAGAGAACTTTCAACAGCTCCGTGAACTGCTTTTTGTCAGAAACGAACATCAGCCAGATTGCAGCAAAAAATTCTTGCCACAAAAGATGAGAGAAAAAAAATCTTTTGTCTCCTTCTAAAATGCTTTCACCAGAAAGCCAAATAGATGATGTCTTCACAAAAAGAAATTGTTTCAAAGTCTCGTACTTTAAATCGGTCAAATCTTTTTTCTCGAAAATAAATTTGCCATCTTTCATTCCATTCAATGCCAACTCAGTCAAATTTCTTAGAGTCTGAAGAAGTTCTCTAAGCAAACTTTGGTTTCTTTTCAAAACGTGCAGAAAGTTTTCCACAAAGATCAACGTTGATGTAATTTGCGAAAGATTCCTTGTGGGGTCCATCCACCTCAGAACTTGCACAGTGATGCTACACTGCAAAGGGTTATAGCAGAAAGAGCGTAGATCCGGATTGGCATCAAGCTTTTCTTTCACTTTGGAATATTCAGCATCACACTTCTTGCACAGCAGGAAACCTAGTGTTTTTTGGGACTCCTGGCTTAGACCCAGAATTCTTACATTAAATTTTGGTTTGCAATCTGCATGGAGGTTCAAAAAGGCATCGGGTCTTGAGGTAATAACTTTTTTAGCTTGTGGAAGAATTCGACCTGCAAGCAAATTTTTAATTATCACGTCAGGTGTTGCATGATCGTACAACCCCATGTGTGATGCAAGGTCAAGAGGATTGGCAAAGAGTTTGTCATCAGCTTCATCAAGACCATCAGCTACAATGTAGACCTCACTCGAATCGTTAATTAGTTCCAGCACGCCTTGATCTATTTCTTGTTCGAACCTCCAGTCGGCCAGCTGTTGCTTGACAAGAAATTCCAATACACTCAGTTTCTTGGTGAAGTCCATATGTCTAAACTTCACATGGAACAAATATTGGTTTACATCTTGGGAAACAACTGCTGCTTGTAGTTGAAGCAGTTTATTTGAGAGAAATGTTTTTCCGACGCCAGGTTCACCAATTATGCCCATAGACGTCTTTCTGCGGCTTTCAGCTTCTTTGAATAGTTCTTCAGCTTCATAAAAGATTGCTGACTGTTTTCGCAAGTTTTCTTCTAAAACTCTGCTTCCATCAGAACTGGTGCCAAAGTTCTCTCCTCCTTGATGTTCTTCGTAGGAAGTGATTTCTAAAGAAACCCGATTTTCTTCCAAAACGTCATAGCGGGCTACTGCTCTTTTTAGGTCATTTCTTAGTTTCCAGCCTTCAAGCAACAAATATTCTGTGATTGAACTGATCAAATAGAAACAATGTGTTTTCCACAATGATTTATATATCTCATCATCACGATTAACTGAATAAATGATACTGGTTGCAGTTTATCTGTTTATAACAATACTTAAACACAGAACCAAGTTTTTCTAAATTAATTGTTCTTAGCTTATACCTTTTTGATAATACGGAATACAAATGTAAAATTACCAGCAAAGTAAGATTAACATTAAATTGTTTATTTACTCTAAGTGATAGCAGTAGCCCATTATATCTTGATAAGAAAATATATAAATACTGTTATGATCTCACAAAAACAAACCTCGTGTTTGTACATTTTCAATTTTCTGTGTTGGTTCCTTCAGCGGAGGTTGGCAACTGTGATAGATGATGGTTTGCGTAATGTCTCTTCCAGCAACATTTCCACTGCGTGCATTTCCCACTTCAACATTTGTATTCATGTTTGATTCTCAGTGAAAATATTTTTAGAACAAAACATAAGGTAATGCAAACATTACAAAAAATAACGCTCCTCATGAATTGACCAATCGTTCAATGTGCTACGACTATTATATTCAGTTGGTACGTACTCAGTTCAACATAACGCATAACCTCAACTTTTTGTCCGTTTCAGGTGAAGGACGTCCTAACCTAGCGTTGGGTTAAAGCATCTAACAATGCTCGCAAACCAAATTAGTGATTTTGTTTTGTAGAATTCCTGAGAAAACATTTCCAAGTTTGTATTTGTTGAATATGTGCAAGTTATAAACAAAGTTATAATTAGCATGTTGTTGACAACATTCTTCACTTTCGATAACCTGTGAATCACCTCTTGCCAACAACCTTCAGCTTGTTTTCATTGTTAACACATCACACAGGCTATTTTAACTTCACGAACTATTTTGGTTTTGAATTGCCTGAATTGCATTAGTGTTGCTTGTGAGATCACGGATGGTTCAAGTAAGTTTAACAAGTTTTATGTTTTAACCTACGGTACACTGTCTACTTCTTTGTGACCCTTGTATTTCTACTTTGTAGCTGGTAATACGCTCGAAACCATACTTAGATTTCAGAACATCAGTATCTGAAAAATAGAAGAAAACTGATATAAAATAAACGGAATTGATTTGACTGCACTCAAACCTATTAGTAACATTTCAGTTTTGTTCTGCCTTGTGGGATTGACTTATAACAGGATCCGAGTAAAACATCGTTGAACAACAAGTTATTAAAATGTCACTGCAGCGTAGACCTGACTCATGACTGAGCTCGCGATGGCTTTTTCCGGTAGATGGTCTGATGCACGTGAAGTGACCTGCTGACTCACGGTGCTAACGATTGATAAATTTCAAAAAAACTCTGAATGGCTTTCGGTTTTATTCCACATGATGCGTAAAATTTATTTCACAGAGTTTTCATACGTGAACCAGTTACGAACACAAAGTCGGGACCTTGAGAAGTCCACCATTTCGAGCAAAAGGAAATGTGTAATTCTGATCAGCAGATTACAGATAGGCCTACTTGCTCATGCCAAATTAACGAGTATCAACTGTGTCACACGCAGTGGAAGATTTACCGGAAGTGGGACTACTACACTTGCGCCCCAAACAAGCACGGCACTCCTTGACAGTGACGTCCGTCTCCAGTAACTGTCTCTTTTGAAAAATACTGTGTTTTATGAGATGCATTGCACACTATATGAGTATTCCGGTACTTTCGAATATGTAACATATAAGATACAGAAAAGGAGCAGTTCTTGTCAATTCACAGGAAAATCACAGGAAGAACGCGGTAGCGCAAACGCTGGTTTTTAATATTTTGATTGTTTTTAGAAGCATTGTGAAGGAGATGTGATCCACGGCCAATGGTTCAAGTCATGTTATGGTTTCGTCTGAAGGTGGTGTGTAACTGGTTGTATAACTACGAGAGTGTGAAAAAAGCTTCAAATGAGTAAGTTGTACGCACCTCGTTTCGACGGCCCACCCAGCAAATGGTAAGTTCTGATCTTCGTCTGGAGGCAACAGCCGCTTTCTGCGCGACGCTAAAAAATACTTGCACATCCTTGAACATAACCAGAGTCAAGGTATTGTACACCAGAAACAGATAAAGTCAGCTGTTGACCCACTCATAACATGTTTCAATATACCAATTATTGTTTCAAATTAATGCCTAATCTAGCGTTTTATCTATAACACGCATCAAAAAAATAACCTTATCGTGTTAAGCATGGCAGATCACAAACTTTCATTCTCTTGCTGTTTTATTAAAGCTGATTACAATTGATGACTTTGAAAGTGGAGTTCAGTAAAAGTCGCTTAAACTTCAAATCCAAGTCGAACCCGAAACATTTGCAATTAGCTGTCTCCGATGTTATGTCAAGTGCGAGTGGTTTTTCATTTTTGGTATAGAGACAATTGACTTAACTTTTAATTTGGGAAGATGAAGTGCAAAGTTGCTAGTGGGAAGAGGATCAAATCGTTTCATCAAAATTTCTTGTTCTGAGAAAGTTTCCTGTAAAAATGTGAGCAACAGGAAATGTAAAGGCCATTTATTGCTAAGGTTACTCAGTATTATTTTCTCAACTGAGACGTGTCACACCAAAATCTTTATAAAAAGATAAACTCGGATGAAATCACTCTGTTGGTTTCACAAAATGATCATGCTTTGTAGGACCCAGATTGTCATGTTTCTGGTGTGAAAGCCAGTACCTGCTTTTAATTAATTTCCGAAGAAATAAAAGCGAAGGTTCAAACAAATATCCTCTTCATCACAGCTTTTTCACACAAAAAAATAACTAATACCAAAGTTCAGTTGGTATCTGTACATATTGACATCGCAGTCGCTGCCACAATTTTTGTAGATATTTGCAGTTAGTCCGAGTCATCACACTNTCTTTGCAGAACGTGATCCGAGTCACGCCACGAGGGCGAACCTACCGCAAGCTGGCCACTAGCGGCCGCGTGAGCATNTCATATGGTTCGTATCAGAACCTGGGTTACTTAACTTAAAGCAGTGCTCTGCAACCTTTTTTGTTACGGTGCGCCCTTAAAAAGATATTTTGACGAACTCATGCACCCTATTTAGTTAAACACTTAAACTCATGCACACTGACACTTCCCCCGTGTTCCCCACCAAATTGCGCCAATGCCTGTAAGTACCCGGGTCTAAATCAGCAAGTCCCCTAATTCAGTAACTCAGTCACATAATTCAACTGATGAATGGGTCATTGCCTGTTGCTTATGAATCACAAATAATGATCTAGTTACAATTAGCTTGATATGGTGTGATGCTTATGCACCACGGTTTAGATTGTGCAAAGTATCGGTTAAATTCTGAAAGTAATTGGTTGGTTAATGGTTCATCTTTGCTAACAGAAAGTTTTTGTAAAAATTATCTGCTTGGTGTGACAAGTTTTGCGATGCACCCTTGTGAACCCTTTCGTAATGGTGCACCCCACGCATATTCTTGGTGCACCCTAGGGTGCACCGTGCACACCGGTTGAAGAGCGCTGACTTAGAATACAACATTGTTTCAAAACAAAAGCTTAAAATAAGACGATACTTCAAACAATAGTTCAGGAGAAATATCTCTCGTTTCTCAAAGATTCTTTTCATTATATAATACAACTGAAAGTCTTTTTAACACGTTTATGATACTTTTATGCTGGCCAAGATAGTAAATGGGCTCCCACGCATGATTGGAAACATGAAATCTTTCTAAAAATCACACCTCTGCTACGTGCACTTAAAATAGCATTCTGTAAGTCATTACACATTACCTGAGATTTATGACCATATATGAGTATCGAAGTAAAAATCGATCAACGAACAAAAAGCTTAGCAGTGTTTTTAAGCTCTCTTGTTACAAGTGTGTTGTCTGAAGCGTCTGACATGAAGTGCAAGCCGTCAACACGCGCCACAAATAATTAGTGCCGGTGCTTCGCATTTTCTTGATTTCCCCAAATGCGCCCATCCATCCAAAACTTAAACTGCGTGCAACTCAAGCATAGCAGTTGGTGACAATTGCGCGCTGCGTGCGCATCGACAATAAACAAGTCCACGTTGAATGTGTGTTGAACGCATCCAAACACTGCAGTGACCACTTAACAGGGACGTGCATTACGGTGGCACTTCCCCCCTGCCTTTT
>JGI24022J15233_10002760_pt1 | contig 16773 bp, 7 predicted proteins | sample Ectturendosymbi2_FD_15233 | JGI IMG/M metagenome (IMG submission 15233)
CTCTGGTTGGTTTATTTATAATTGGGTAGCAGCCAAGGCTGCATAAAGTATCTATATAATGTTGCATTCTGCTATCATTTGTTGCATTTAGTAGATTCATGCTAATATCGCCTAATACATAATATGAATAGTCATTTTTTGCGATTTATATCTGTATTCAAGTAACTAGTCTCTACAAAGGTGACGCAGTCGCATCTATCAGCAAATATTTTAAATAGGAAATCGATTTCAGGCAACTCTACGCATCTTCAGTCCTGAAATCTGCAAGCATTGCTTACAGAGGAAATGCAGAAGGGCTAAAGCAAGGTCAGATAAAGCAATTACACTCAAGATTGAAATGAAAAAATCAAAATTAATTAATGATTGCAAAATGCATGCAAATTCTCGTACTACTGAAAAGTGAGGAAATGTGTTGACGCCCGCTGAACGATCTCAACTCACGTACTTACGGTACCCCAACTTCCCAAATAAGGGGTTCAATGAAAAATGGATTTCTTTTTCTATTGTCACAAAAAAAGGGCCCAACAACCGTATTTTCGGGAAACACGCATTACACCGCTATGGGACTGAGCCTCTACGTTTGATACCAACTGTGCTGCGAGCATGTAATATTTGTATTCAACTGCAGAAAATTCCTATATGACATCATATAACTTAGGATGGAACATGGGACAAATTCAAAGTCTACCATCCCAACCCACGGGACAAATCCCGTGAAATTCCTTCGGGAATCTCATTCCCGTGGGCAATACTGACAATCATTGCTTTTTGAAATAGAAGATCGTTTGCACAAAACCGATTAGTAGGCCTAACGTATTACAACAGCTGCATTAAAACCGGTTCTGGCAGTTTGCATCACTTGCACACCAACAAAATGAAATGTTGACAACGTACTAAATACCTCGTGATAAACGTTAATGAACTTAGAGACGAGATGTTGTCCTTCATGCGAGTCCAGAGCTTCAACATCAGCACTCGAGGTCCGAAACGCATTGGTTTTTTCAACAGCATGATGCAGTTTCTGCAACGACACATTTTCAGACGCTAGCAACCAGGCAGGAATGTATGTTTATTAGCATAAAGAGCAAAGTAGTACAAATAGTTGTCTGTTTTCAACTGGTGCAAATTATTTTCGTGGAAATTTTTTGAAAACTATATTAGTAATTCTTCCTTAAAACTTCACCAATACTGCTTTCCCTTTGACTGAAAATCTATGCACTAAAGTAAATCTTGAACAGTTTAAACCGCGCTACTGTCATATTAAAACATTTGACATTGTGGAACCTGTGTCACAAGTTTTCAAAAAATGACATTTCGTTAAGTGATTTGAAAAAAACGATAACTGTCTTTCCACCTGTTACTGACAGGATTCTCCAAACTACACCCCACGAAGACATATTATCCGCCCCTCAAAAACATTTTATGAATAAAAACTTGCACAATCACGAAAAATTTGTTGATTTGATAGAATTGTAATGTATCCCGAAATAATTATATTACGTGAGACAGCCACGTGATGTCAGTTGGCTAAGTATCATTGTCTAAACTTAACTGGTGTGTTGCCTCTCAAATGCCTAGGGAGTACACTTTACAGCTTTCGAAATATTCCGAATCACAACAACACATGAGTTATCATGATAACACCGCGCATTTCTTGTTTCATTCGGGTTATTCACGCCGCTTGGCAAATTTGAACCTTCTTCTGTGCAGGAAGGGAGTTATTTATTTCGTGTCTTTGGTTTATTTAAATCTAAATGATTTCGCCTGAGATTGCAAATAAGAAAATAATAATAAAAAAAGAAAGAATTTCACCATTCAAATTAATAAATGCACGTTTATTCATCTATTCATCAACAACATTCATCTATTGACATTGTTTTATTTTGGACCGAGAGTTTATGTTCGAGCCTTCACAACCATTGTGTAACAGCTTATGCATCCTTTGTCAAAACTATTGGGAAAACCCCGTATTACTATATGGGATAAGCTGCTAGATATTCAAGTTTTGTACTTTCAAAATAGTGGTATAACAACGTATTGTTATTTTACCCATGCCACTTCAAGAACCACTAGCAAATATGCGTTAATAACTATAAGCCTCTATTCTGCAGGTGAAACTTAATTTTTGCATATGTAACAGATATTCATTCAAATATTAATTTTTTAAGTGTGAAACTCATTAACTGATAATGTGTGAAGCCATGCAGACTTTATATATGTTTTATGCTACAAATATAAGTTTTGGTCATTGATCAAACCACTACGTAACAGGTTAGGTTTGATGCAAACTTGTTAGAAAAGATGAAAAGTATCTTATTAAACATTTGTTCAAAATATTTCATATAAGTTGCTGTGTTTCAAATTTTACGTTCTTGGTGATCACTTACTGGACACAACATTGTGAACACGCGATTCCTACTAACCACTATTACTTACATAAAGAACGTCTGCCTGGATCTTCTGCATGAGTTCAATAAAAATAGCCATGCACGTCATCAATAGATCTTCAGATAGAGCCAGCAACTTCGGTAGATCTTCGAGCAACTGCTGATTGAGAGCTTCGTAAACGTTGCGCGCCATCTGCTGGCAACATAGTCCATTTTCAAACATTTTTTTCTTTTTTCGATAAAATCTGGGGTTGTTGTTACTGTATTTCTGGGGTTGTTTTTATGTAGAAATTTGCAATAAAGTTTCCATTGCTTCAAACATAAGAAAAGAAAAGCACAAAAATATTTCTAAAGACATACTCTCCGGAATAGAGAACGTTGAATTGTAAAAAACGTATTACTAACATTCCTACCAAATAACAACATCGTACGAGATCACCACAAAAATTCAACTTCTAGTTATTCCGATAATAAAACAATTGTAATTACTGTAAAAAAAAATTACTTAGAGTCTCGGTAATTAAACATTTTCAAAGTTTTTCAGTGTTTCTGCTGTTCATGAATTTATGTTTTCATATTTTTATACTTATATTTTAGCTACACGAGGATTTTAGCTACACAGCTGTGTTGCAATTAAGAAAATAAGCATAAAACTCAGTAATGTGTTTTTGCTAGATAATCTGCATATTTTTGAGTTCAGTTTTCCAAGTTTCCACAAGAAATTGATGCAGATGCACGGCTGGGTTAATGGAAAATATTTTTTGTTCTTGACCTTCAAATACGTAGAAAAACACACATTGTTTGCTTTTTTGTAAGTTTGTTTTACCCTGATCTGGTCATTTCTGAAGTGCAAAAGTTAAATCATCTTTCACTTGTACCTGAATGTTGTCTTTGCTTTCAGACCGTTGCTGGCTGCTTTGGAAATCAAGCAATTTATCAAATCTTTTCGCAATGACCGCGTGAGGTCCTTCAAGGTTCACAAGTAGAGATGAAAGGGGAGAAAGAATTCGCAGTTGAAACTGATCGTGCTGAAAAAAAGGACATTTGTTATTTGAAGGCAGTGCTTTTATGAATCAAGCTTATCTTAAGCTTTAAAAGACATTTCACACTAAAAGTGCGGAAGGGGGAAGGGTACGACCTATTTTTTTAAGTTGCAAATGAATAATGCTATCAGTGAGTCCAGTCCACAGTGAATATTTACGGTTCATTGCCAAAAACAAGCTTAATTTGTTGAGCTATCGAAAGGATTAAACTTGAAAAGATTTTTTCCTTAAAATATGGTAAAAGAATATGGTAAAAATATGGTAAAGGGTCAAAATATGATAAAGGGTCACTCTCCTGAGTGACCAATAAGAACCTGCAGCATGATCACTGCAGTTCAATTTGCAATGCAGTGATGATGATAACAGGAGTTATCGTAACGTTTGCAATATATCGTTTGTATCGTTTTCATTGGCCGTGATTTTCATTATAATGATAAAGGAACTTAATGAATATTTTCAGCAGCTGAGTGTGGCTTGCAAATGAACCATCTACTTGTCTTTAAACAAACCTTTTATCTTTGAGTTTTACAAGCATTGCCTTACCGGTATCTGATAAACACCGGCCACATACATCCTCCAGTCTCGACAGCGCTACTTGTTTACAATTGATTGGGGGTCACAGGCAGGCCCTGCACGAGTTCAGCCGATACTTTGTTCCGGGGCCCTAGAGCTATAAAGGTCCGCTAGAACTTGACTATCTGGCTGTTTGTTTTATGTAGAATGTAGAGAGGATATGAGTTGAATTATGATAAGGTTCTCATCAGTGGGGCAATTAGCATTACACATATGCGCACTAAACGATTTAGAAGGCTCCCAGATCTTTCTGTTAGTTCACGAGCAGTGACATCAAGTTTACTAAAAAGTTCTGGAACCAGCATTGCGCCACAAAATTCAGAACTCACCGAACTTGCTGGGCTTATAACGTCAAAAACACTACTGATTGACATTGACTGAAACACAATGATGTCCATAGACTAGAGCCAATCTATATTTGCTTGTCAGTTGCAGTGCGGTGTTCGCAATCAGGCTTTCATTGATTGATCTAAGTTGAAAGTCGAATGACGGGCCGAAGTAAAAACTCGGGATGGTAAGCTGTTTAGTGCAATTATATCTGAAAATAGATGAAATCTCAAAATAAGTGCATAGCCGAAATGCGGTGTTTGAATATGTGCGAAGTTGTGCGCAGCAATATAAGTTAAGCTTGACTGGATCTTCGCCTTCTTATAGCATTTAGATTTCGCTCCAAACGAGGTCCAGACACAGGGACGTGGTCATGGCGACGAAAAACGCGATCACCTCCCCAAAAAATTCTGGACTGCATTTATTGAACGGTTGAGCAAAAATAATCATGAACGCGAGAAGGCAATGATTTATTTGAGAATACCAATTTTTTTCTGGCTATACACGCCTGCCCAGATCACAAGCATGAGTGACACATGAGAAGTAAGTAACTCACATTTCAGACTATGTACATTCTTGAGGTTCATGTACTACTGGCGTATTTGTAAATTTGACATAAATACTATCAGCAAGGATGCTGCTCGGACGTGAAGTATACCAAAGTAAAGCGACGTAAAGACGTAAAAGTATTCTATTTCCCATAAAGTACCGCATTTCAGTTCAGGGAAAACTAACTGATTAAGTTGGAAGGAATGACAATTTTTAGGGGAGTACGATTGGACCATTTCAATTAAAGTTTCAAGAAATCGTATTTCATCATTAACAAAGGCATCCACGATTAAACCTGTCAAACCTGGCCAGCGCAATGGTCCTGTTGCTGCTGCGAACAGAAGCATAACTTCAGTGAACGCAAGCGAACTGTGTGCGAAGCATAATCGAAAATTATTTTTCTTGTGTTTCGATCGTTGTGACTTTAGTTTTAGAAAAAATTTCGGCTTGGCTTAAGAGCCATAGAGTTCACGTAGATCTGTTAGAAATTTCATAAGAGTTTACATGTAGATCTGGCGGAAATCGAAGTCTAATTATTATGAAAATTCTGCAGCAAAAGATATTTCATGCAAAATTTCTTTAATATGCAAAAATTAAGTTTCACCTGCAGAATGGAGGTTCAAAGTTATTAACGCAAATTTGCTTGTGGTTGTTGAAGTGACAAGGGTAAAATAACAATATGTTGTTATACCGCTATTTTGAAAATACAAAACTAGAATATCCAGCAGCTTATCCCATATAGTAATACGGGGTTTTCCCAATATTTTTGTCCGAAGGATGCATAAGCTGTTACACAATGGTTGTGAAGGCTCGAACATAAACTCTCGGTTCAAAATAAAACAATCTCAATAGATGAATCTTGTTTAATAATAAACGTACATTTATTTATGTGAATGGTGACATTGTTTCTTTTTTGTTATTCCTTTCTTATTTACCATCACAGGGTAAATCATTTAGATTTAAATAAACCAAAGACACGAAATAAATAACTCCCTTTCGTGTAGATTTGTTAGAAATTTTATAAGAGTTTACATGTAGATCTGGCGGAAATCGAATTCTAACTATTATGAAAATCCGGCAGCAAGATATTTCATGCAAAATTTCTTTCAGGGGGCTTTGGTCACATGCCTGCCCCCGTGCTGTGCAATTCAGCGCATCGTCAAAAAAGTTGAGGGATGTTCAGTGTATAGTTCATGCATGATGACAGGCGCTGTTAGTAAAAATCCTGTAAAACTTTCAAGGTGCCAGTGATCAACTAGCGTGGAAATCCAGTTGGAAATGACAGAATTCCAAACAGATTTCAAATTTTGCACCGTAGGTAAATTTAGTTTTGTAGTAACTTGCATGAGAATTATTACAAATATAAGTAGAACAACATGCAAAACTATTATTACAAGATTCTAACTTGCATTTTCTAGTTCATTAAAAAACAGTAATTTTTCCTTATCGTGTGAAAACCAAAGGCGAATATGTTCAACTGGAAGTAACTTATTCGTAACTTATTCGGCATCTACTGTATTTCAACACTCATCTAAATTTTTTCAAGCCAAACCTGCGTTCGGGTACCAACGCTCATACTACCTCGATTTGCCCTGGTTTGCTCGCATATAACTCGCCAGCTGGTTGTGTTAGAGAGCTGTTCAAACCCTCTAAAGATCCGATAAATCTGGTAGTTTCGATTAAAAAAGCTGGGTAAGTTTTGGATTTGAGGTTTTTGGTGGGTGACGTCACAATAGTGCTAGGTTTAGGATTTTTTATCCCACTCTGGTTTCCAACCCCAAGGGGCAATTCTTTGTTTCTTTTTTAAAAAAAACTACGCCAAAATCCGCGTCCTTAGAGCCTTGATTGTCTTTCTAGCGTTTGTGGTTGGCAACTTATGGCCAAAAAAACACAAATTAATTATTTACTCCTGGAATTCCCTCGGATACTACATTTTTTTGTTTGTTTCTTATAGGCCATAATGTTTGAACAACAAACTCTAGAAAGGCAATCAAGGGCTCTAAAGACTCGGATTCGAGCTTAGTTTACAAAAAGGCTTGATTCAAAAAATTCAATCTAGCGGTTGCTGCCCAGGGTCCTGTAAACTTGGCCAAAATGGCCTAAAACCTACCTCCATTCTGACGTCACCCACAAAAAAAGAAAAATCCAAAACTTTCCAACTTTTTAAAATCGAAACTACTAGACCTGTCGCATCTCTAGAGGGTTTGAATAGCTCTCTATCGCCTGGCGAGTTATGTTGGTGCAAAGTTCTACAAAAAAAATTGGCGCAAGCGGTAGTTAGAAGGGTTAAGTCAAAATCAGCAGAATTGGAATGAGTTAATCACAGTTGTCTACAGTAATCTCCCGGTTAAGTTCGCAATTTGAATCTGAGCACTTTGTGCGAACTTAGGTGGTAGGTGCGAACTTTGCAATTATGCTTTCTACTGTAAATATAAAGCGTGTTATTAGGTAATATAAGACCTGTACTTTATCAGCAAAAATGGAAATGCTAATCAGTAGGGCTAATGTTTCGATCCTGATTGATGCACTGATTGAAGCTAACTAATCTTTTCAGCAAGGCATATAATATTCACTTACATTATACTATTCACTTAACTGAGAATGTCAGGCAAGGCCAGGTGTTTGAATGAGTCGCAGAAATTGGAAGTAATCTCTAAGATGAGTCACCGAAAACCTCCAAGTAAACGAAGCATCACACGATAGTACTAAGTAATGATGTCGGTGAGGTGTTGGAAACCATGCAAGCAACAAACGATAATAACGAAGATGAGAGTGACCATGCAGTTGCTGAAGGTTTCGCACATATAGTTCAGAACCAACAGAGTATGAAGTCTTTTCTGTGGGTTTTGAGCATATTTTTGAGTATATGAAGTCCTTAAAGTTGAGGATCAGTTGTTGTGTCGTAATGTGTAAGCTCAAGCAGGAAATTATTATAATGAACTGAAAAAATTCCTTCGAATACTTTTTGCGGAATTAAGGCAGGTTGGAAGCAAAACGCAAATAAGAGCATAATATACACGAGGTGCGATTCATGACTTGTTTTAATCGTGAACTTTAGCATCGTAATGATGATAGTTGAACTTTTTTTATGACAAGTTGTCATATTTGGTTTCCTGTAAATAGGCCCTTCCAATAACTGGTTGAAAAAGTTGAATATAAATTTTTTTCATAATTTTTTGCGAACTTAATAGGAATGCGAACTTAAGCCGGTGGGAACTTAACCGGGATATTACTGCATTTTTACCTCATTTTTATCAGCAGTACACTGACTCTTCTGTACTTACAAAGTTGGAAAACCGTTCATCATTGCTGCTTTCAATCGCTGCTTGTATAAAGGCCACGGCATCGCTTTGATTTGACAAAAGGTCAGATAAATCCTCCACAAAAGTTTGTTCTGACTTGAGCCAAGTTTTATAGCATGCCAAGAAGGTGGTACAATTGTGCACAAATGCTCTAACAGATTGTTTTGTTGTCTTCAACCTTTAAAAGAAGACATTTTTTGCGAATAGTTCTTTTTTTGTGAAAACACGTTGCGATCATTAATCACATTTTTTTTCATAGTACTGTACAAAACAGGTTGTAAATAATTAATCATAGTACAAAACACGTTGCAATCATTTTGTAAAAACAAGTTGCAATCATACAACAGTGACAGTCAAATAAAAAAATTATATAGTGACCACACGTAGTGTATCTTGGGGAGTGACGTGCATGAAATTGTAGAGGTAATTTAGGATCACTGGGTGAACTGTTAACTTTATATCCACTGTAGTTCTTGCGAGACGTTTAAAGCTTTGGGTACGTGCAAACCATCTTCCTATTGCAGAATTTCCAGAAAAGAAATATAATTCATTCAATTTTCTTACTTTTGATCTAACTCGTTGACCAATTGATTGTCACACTCGATCTCCGTAAAACCTGCTGCNTTACTCAATCTCATCTTTGCCCTTTCGACTTTCTTTTTAGCAGACTCAAGGGAGATATTAAAAAGTTTCGAGGACAAGCTTTCCTCTGGATTTGTTTTCCGGTATTTCCGTACTGTAATAAAAAAAATATTTCTGCACATCAAGTTTCAGAATAAATTTTCCAAAGAAAGAAAATGATACAGATTTCCACTAAAGCCTCACATTATGCAGCAAGTTACCGAATCGTTAGCTTTGCAGTGATCAGTAGCTTATTTTCACAAGAACTTTAGCATTTCTCCTCCTTTTGCCGATGAAAGCATCATTACAAGCATGAAGCGTGAACCAAACATAGATGTTTATTCTTTTCCATAGCTATAACTCAGAAAAAATTGCAGGTACTGTTGAAAACATTCAAAAACCTGCAAAACTCACAAATATTTCCAGAGACTGTGGGAAAGACTTAAGAATAATGAAAGATAGTTCCAATCAATTAATTGTTTGATGCTCGGCTACTGACTATTGTGCAACCGAAATGAACTTTTGTGCGATTTTGCTAAACTGCATAGAAAAATCGAACAGGTGTGTGTCGACCAAAGTAAATTCAAGTAGGTCATTGCCCATGAAGTTATAAAATATTTATACGTAATTAATCAGAAAGAGGTATTTCACTGCACAGTATATACTACTTTCTTTATATAATGAGTAACCAAAAAAACAAACTTCAGAAATCCGAACCTAGGTCTTTTTTCCTCTTTTCTTCGTTAACCAAATTAGCAACATCCTGTATTTGTTTTACAGCTACCATGAGATCCCTGTAGGAAGTACAGTCAGCCGGCGGCTCAGGCTGTTGTGTTCTTTGCAGCAAATTCTCCAATAAAAGTGGGTACTTCAATACGCGTTGCAACGGTTTGATAAGAAACGATCCCATATCGAACGTGTTTACTTTGGTTCTGCGAACAACTAGGAGTGTTACAAAGGACTTGAGTACTTTTGCTCGATGCAGCTTCATGAAAGAACCTATTTCCTAGGCATCTGCAAAGCAAATTGCACAGCTACAGACAAACATAGAACTATTTACAACTTCCAGAAGTTTATCGACTAGCTGAGCTTCACTCTCATATCTCATTCATTAAATACTTGTGTTTTTGGGTGTGCATTTCAATCTTTTTGTGCCGGTCGAACAAATAGGTTATAATTTTTTTATATTCAAATCCTCAATAATTCTAGCGTGTTTGAGAAGTTTTCTTGGAATGGAGTGGACCGGCTCAAATTGTTAATTGGCGCAATGGAGACAGCAAGTTTTATTGAAAATAACTAGGTGCAATGTGAGCTTAGGCTGTTCGAGACAATTTTTGGAGTTTGCAGCTTTGATCGAAAAGGAAAAAAAGGAAATTCGAATAATCAAAAAATATCTCGTTAACTTACTTTTTCCAACAAATGGTTGCACCACGAAGACTAACTGTGTATCGAATGAGCAGAATAATCTAAACTAGCACTAAGGAATGCTTTGCGATATGATGTTAGACACGCAAATTGCAACCATGTTATCCCTTCCAGAAGGTGCAGATAGTGTTGAGTGAGCGCGGTTCAGTATTTTCACAATTTCGCAATCTCGTAGAAATCTACTGAGCGTGCTTTCTGTCAAAATCAGGATAATAAATGAAAATAAAGAAACTATTCTCTATTTTGAGTGTTTGTGAAAGTCTTTTAATATCTCACAGACGGTTTTTTCAAAGGGTTTGTTCCACGTTTATACCACCCAAGCCCAATTCTCTGCAACCCCGTGGAGGTTTCATTAGTTCCGTATAGTGACATACGGTGAGCAATATGTTCGATGGTAAAAAGGTCGTTTACATGTGATTGCCAGGAATATTGTTCGATGGGCTGTAGTTGCCCCTTACCTTTAAAAACGGTGAGGTGATTATAGAGAAGAACGAAAAGCAAGAGAAACGAGGTCACAAAGGGCGCTGGTGATCAGTTACGACCACTTTCATGTTCACTGCCATGGAATACCGGAATGCAAGTAATATTGGTGGTACTATGTTTCATAGGTGTAGAAGCAGGCAATTTTTGCGTGTGCAAAGCACATTTTGTCCTAAAATTTTATGCCACAAATGTTCTCCCTTTAAATTTTCTGTAGCTGTTGGGACATTATATTTTCTTGTACAAAGTTGACGTGGACTTGAGAATAGAAAATTTGGTACTTGAAATTTGCTTCTTAATTACCCAACTGAAAAAAGTACACTAAGCCGTGCAAAAACACTGTCAGAAGCCAGCCCGCTGAGTATTCGTGAGCATCTGCCTCACAGTTTTGAGTTTTTCCATTCACATTCCAGCTGTTGCTGTCAGCGAGGAACCTCAGACCTAGCCGAGGTTGGCCTAGAGCTGCTTCCTTATCTGAAGACATATATGTGGAATGTTTCATACTGTTTGTATTATGACTTCGCCGCGAGTCTCACAAAATTGTCTGTTCAATTGCACATGTATGCAATATGCAATCGACAGTATGGCAAAATGTGTTCATCCAAACACTATAATCAAAACAAGTGCCCTGTAGCATGCTCGATTCCCACAGTGTACAATAAAACACGAAAGCTAGTAGAAATAGTTTGTTCATATTATATAGCCTATATTTAATATGTTCCCCATGACACAATAACCTTTTATTTACACACTCAATAACAAAGTACACCTTCATTTATATTGTTAAAAATGTCGAAGCTTCTTTGCCCAGATTTTTTAAGATTTTGCCTAAATTTTTGACAAATCAAAAATTTTGAAGGTGCCCTTACACCCCCAGTTCCTACAAAACTGACATGTTTTATTGTTAAAACACGCATTGTGCTTCATTATAAGAGTGAACTTGAAAAAAGTAATAAGAAATAGAACAATGATACGTCTAAAGATCAATTTCTGGGGCAACTGGAAAAAAAATGTGTGATTTAATGTCCATCTCTTGTGTTCTTATGTGCTGCAGGTTCGCAAAACCATGAAAGCGCATGTTGAATAGAGTACGTCATTTTCTGTAAACGTGGCAAACAAACTGCCATCTCTCACAAAACAGGTATTCAACGCAAATGTTGCGAATAGGCAAACATCACTGACACACAAAGGTCGTAAAAATAAATATTAACAAAAGAATCACTCCCAGGGATTCGCAGATCCCATGCCATGCGCGTAACATCAAAGCAGCCAACCGTTTTGCAGAGAGAGAGACGCAAACAGGTAAATGATGCAATTTAAGGTTAGGAACAAGCTAGAAAGTTTTATTCATATTTTTAGTGAGAGGGTTTAAACTGCATACTTGACTTTCATCAAACATTCTTGTAAGATCTGTCGAAAAGTGAGGTTGCCTGCAGCCTTCTCCAACATCGCCGTGGCGTCGTCAAGGTTATTGCAATAGATCTTGTACACTTCCTTCATTTGTGGAATATATTCAATGAAAACCCTCCCCACGTTAAACTTGTCCTCCGTCTGCGCAAAATCGCTGTTGCCATCGAATCGTTGAAACGTCAGCAAACTTTAATTGCACAATTCGCGTTGCACTATCCCTGCCGCTTTGAAAAGGGCGATTTCAATATTGGTCATTCTGTTAGGAAGGTGAAAGCCTTCCTGAAGAATATGCATTTACCATGCTTACCTCGCAAATGGTAAGGTCTCAAAGCCAAGATCTGCATTGCTTTCAAGTTCTACTTAGCCAAAACCAAGAACGACGACGGTTAAAGTTTACGAGGTCGAAGCCAAGGACGCAATGACAAGCTCAAAAATGAAAACTTCACCCAGCTCAACCTCGCGCAGCTCAAACTTCGCAACTCAACTTCACTCATTTAAGCCTGCGCGCAATTCAACCTCACTCAATATCGTATCGACCCAAACTCACACAACTCAATCGCATATTTTATTCAATATTTTATAAGTGCCAAACTTTGCTCGTGGGGATGCTGCTTGCTTTGAGCGTATGTATTAAAGTTCATTGATTAGACATGGGCGTCGGAAGGTGATGCAGGGGTCTAAGGCCCTGAATTTTGAAATTTAATGTTTTCCTATTAAATTTTCAGCACAATAAGGTTGTTGTTTTTGTTTCGAGTGGTCAAAATGAAATTTCACCACTCTTGGTACCCGGGAAAGATCCTTTTGGGCATCCCGGGGAAAATGCACTATTCCCCCCCTCTGGATGTAATCCTTCCGACAACCAGGTGGTTAGATCTTGCATTGCACGACTTCTGCGGTGGGAAGTTGCCGGTTTAAATGCTTGTCACGCAGTGTTGCATGCAATCAGCCAGTGTGTCGCAATTACTGCTTGTTTTCTAGTATTTGTTCATTAAATCATCACTCATTAACCTGTTTATCTTAGACTAAATGTCTCAATCGCAGGCGGGCGCCCAAATGTAGTAACTCCCTTGAATGTAAATATATCCTGGCGCTTGGTGACAAAATGTACACGCACGTTTAACAAACCTACACTACACAAAACTGAAATTACTTTCTCTGAGCAAAACTGAATGATTAAGCGTGTGAGATAGAGGTGTGTGCAGTTCAACCAGAGTGAGTTTGAATTGTGCTGCTACAAAGCAAAACAAACAACAAAACAACACCAAATTCTGGAAACGACTTTACGATCTTGGAAGGCCATTGCGGAAATGTTTGCTTTACGCAGCAGATTTTTCATCGCAATGCACCTAAACATAAATAAATTTCTGAACGAGTGAAACAAAAACATCAGTTAAGTTTTTGATAATATAAATCTCTATCTTTACACCACCACNATTTTGCNACGTGCGGTTTTGTTATGAAATCAGTTGTGGAATAACACAANCATAGAAAGCTTAGATCTAGCTTTATAAAAGCAATCAAGAACATTTACCCGCTGCAAGTCTTGCAAATCCTAGCCTTGACAATAACATGGACAAAATCAAACTCTATTCTATGACTGACCACTTTCAAACAGTGGCCCCAAATCTGCGGTACGCGTACCACTAGTGGTACGCGATAGCCTTCAGAGTGGTACGCGAGCAGACCTACCTTCTGCTTTTTTTCACAAAAAAAATGTTCACAGCGTATGCTTTCATTCTCGGGTTCTGTTTATAACTTCCTGCATTTCTGTGTACTTTTCATATTGGCTTTTAACGATGGCCATTATCTTTCTTACAGCTATTTTGTACATGTTGTTTTTATATCAAATCTAGTTTTCTAAACTTAAACTTTTGATCGAATCAGTTTTCCTGGAGCAAGGTGGCACGTAGTGACAGTGCTGGACCCCAAGTGGTACGCGATCAGGAAAGGGTTGATAAGTGAGAACCACTGCTTAAAACACGCAAGTGTCAAAGCGCTTTTTAACAAGGTGGAATACGTCACGTAGGTCGTGGAAATGCTTGATAATAATCTTCTGGTTACAACAAACCAAATATCTTTTCAAAATCGATTCCATCTCCAACAACCAGCTGCTTTGCGTACTAACCAAGAATAGCGGAGCTGACGTTGCAGTAAGAAGCTATCACAAGTGGTTCATGTCGATTGTCAAATGCCACTGTTGATTTTCGCAAAGCAGTTTTCAAAACTGGTGCAAATACTATAAGAATAATTAATTTGCAATTAAGCAAAAGACTCGTTTCACACATGCAGAGCTATACTTGATATATTGTTTGTTAAAATTTATAAGTTAACAAACTTTGGCAATTCTGAAATTTAAGAAGGTTAGCGACATTGTTATCGTTGTCGCAGGGCTGGAATTCATTAGTGTCACATAGTATAGTAAATGCACATTATACTATGGTATACCGTGTGACACTAATAAATTCCAGCCCTGCGACAACGATAACAAAGTCGTTAGCAAACTTTTTACCACAAGGCTTTGACGATAAAATTCTAACCTCATGAGAAGTAGCGCGCTTAAGCGCCTCCAATGAAACCAGCAAAGATGCTGAAAAATCTCGAACATTTTTGATGTTGCCGAACAGGATTTCTACTCGGATTCCCGAGCCAAGCTAAAAAATGAACAGGCGCAAAATATTTTTCCAGTTATGGAGATGAAATGCATTTGCTAAACATAAGACAGCTTCTACATATTCCTTTGCCTAGAAAGATAAGAACTCAAATACGTAATGGGCTATAGAATGTAGAGTAACATGCAGACAGAGAATTGAAGGCTCGAAGCTTGCTGTTTAGTTTCTAGGAATCTGCCAACTTTGCGATGAATCGGACTTGCACATATCAACATTTTAGCAACAAGACATCACAAGGGCGACGTATCTATATCTGATCGCGAATTGTTTTACAAGGAAATCGATTTCACGTTATTTACGCATCTTCATGCCTTATTCAAACGCTGAAATGTGATTATGTGCCAGTCCGAATCATCGCAAATTTATGAAAACACATCACGACAAGCAGATTCCTCAAAAGCTCGAATGCAAACCTAGAGTCTTCAATTCTTGACAACACTGATAGGAAATCCCTGCTAACTCAGCTTTAAAAAAATGCGAGGATTGTGCTGAAGCAAGAGAAAAATTTAAAAACCTTGTTCAACAATAGAAACCCTTAAAGTATAAAACATGCTACGTAATTTACAGTCCGATAACGGTGGTCATCAGCTCCTGGCTGAGCAAACCACATGTATCGAACAATGCTTGCATTACTCATCGCCGCAGTTGCTTTCCCATAATTGGCTTCGATTTGTTTTTTGGCTTCGGTGATAACAGCATTATGGTCACAGCGTGTGCTTGAAACTACAGTTTGCATGCTTTCTCAAAGTCTTGTTTTAGTTTTACACCATATTACTCGTGAAATTTTGCTTGCAATTTACAGGACTGAAGATGCACAAATGACTGACCATAGAAGAATATTGTAAGCTGATAAAAAGCAATGTAGAAAGTGACGGAATGCCGAAAATGCATTTGTCGTGTCTGGTGCCAGGGAAATGAGCAGTGTGGACATTTTCAGCAAAAATACACTTTAACACAGTGTTTTACCACCTTGGGCCACGACCTCCTTGGGGGTCGTTTGACTTTTTTCGGGGGCCGCGAGAGCTTTTGATAAAACTATTCATGATGTCTTCTATATTTTTTATTTCATATATTAAACCACTTTTTGTTGAAGCCAAAATAATAGGATCACCTGGAAGAAATGATAGCCTACTTTTTCATTCAAAATTCTTTAAGTGTGATTATGACCATTACAGTACTGTTATGTTTCGCAACGCACGAATAACTTTTGTGACGTAAGAATGTGCTGTGTTTGTAATTAAATATCTGAATGCGGTAGTTAACTTGGGAGTTAGTAGTAGCTTTCAGTGAGTTGTGCTATGGAATGATATGTATACGGCACGGGTCTCTCTCACTGATGCTGCCATGTGCATGAATTTAATAAATGAGTCTTTGTTCAACATAATGACATCGTAAGTTATTTTTTAGTCATTGAGATTTTCTATTATGCAAACGCAACTGCATTACATATGCCCAGTCGCATGCAGAGATCTGGTGATGCCCGAGCCGAGTGCTTGATTGCATGCCCCCTATTAAAGTAGTGAGCAGTGGCGCGTGGTAGTCACTGTTATTAGATCTACGATGTTTGTGACATCACAATATACTTCATATTCACGTTTGCAAACCAACGATTCGGCGACGTTTGTTGACACAACATGCATATTATTCTACACGCGCTCTCCTCACTCGTTGTTGCACAATGTGTCACTGTATTGAACATAAAACAGAGCCCTCAAGAGAGACCAGTTCATTACTGCAAAAATATCCAGCAAGGCGTCGAAACAGGGGAGTAGAACACTCAGTGCTACGTCAGCGCATTTCGCAACTGCAAAAATATAAGGCTGCGCATTGAAACAGTGGATTAAAACACGCGAAACGTTGCAACAAGGCAGTTCATAATTACAAATATATCAGGTTGGACGAAAGTCTCGTCGAATAGCAGTCGAGAAAAAGATGGTATGGGGCTGCAGGGCCGGATTAGGGAGGGGGGAACGGGGCAATTGCCCCG
>JGI24022J15233_10002761_pt1 | contig 16771 bp, 10 predicted proteins | sample Ectturendosymbi2_FD_15233 | JGI IMG/M metagenome (IMG submission 15233)
TAAGCAAAAGTACCAAAAGTTTTATGGTTGGAGGTGGTTTGTTCAAAGACACGTAATAGTGCAAAATGTTGCATCCCAAGGTTAGCCATCTCAAATGTACATATGGTCCAACCTCCAAATACACCAGATCATGTTCAATTGCTCCATTAATGATTGCCCAGCATATCCTATAAGCATAATGCTGATCGGTGCTCAAGTCATCAACAACATGTGTTGGAAGTTTTGAAAAGGAAGAAGTTGGCATTGCTATTTGCTCGAATTGACCAAGTTGATGCAGGTCCATACAGGCATTTTCTATAGGACCTGTAAATGTATTGGGCCACTTGTGGAACCATTAAGGGTTGCAAAAACATGTCTTAAGGGAAGCTCGCTAACATGGAGCAAAGACAGAATCCACTGAAGTGGTCTGTGTAGTAATTCCTCTAAATGTCGAATACACCCATTGTATTTCCCAGTCATGCAGGCAGTCCCATCTGTACCAACTATTGCAAGCCTGTCCTCCAATTCTGTACCACGTATAGAATCAGATAAATTTTGTGCTATAGTTCTGCCTTTGCCATCTTCAGGAGAAAAATGGGTGAGATAGAAACTTGCTGGTTCACCAACAACAGTGTAATGCTCCTCAAGTTCAACAGACCTGTAATGCTTATCATTTGGATCCTGCACTACTATTTCAGTTGCATCTTTATTACTGTCGAAGTATATGGCATTTATAAACCTGAAGTTTTGTTGCTCCTCTTTTTGGATTTTCTGCCAGCATCTTTCTTTTTGCAGTTTGCTATGATCAATCACACAAGTTTTGTCATCATCAGTTACCATGCCAACATGCACCAAGACACTGTTTGCAACTGCAGCTGCTGCTCTATCCGATACTTGATGTCATTCACACATTCTGGCAAGATTTGACCACTTTCTGCGATTCTGGGAAGATGCCAGTGTGTTTGATGATTCTGCTACAAACTCATCAGCAGTACATGACTGCGAAGAGTATGTGCATGTTGATTCAGACTCAGATACGTAATCTACAGCTGATTCAGTTTCCATCTCACTGTGGCAAGCAGAAGAACTCGAGAGATTTGATTTTATTTCTGAATGCAGTATGAACTGCTTGTCAGATGATGTCAACGGCAGAAGAACATCCAAACATTTTGCTACATGTGGCCCCTTTTGATCATGATAAAAGCTATAATCCTCCAGTCATTCACAACTTATTCTCTCTCTCCAAACATCTTTGCTGTGCAGTGTTGTCGCAAAAAAACATCAAACAACTTGCCAACATCTGATAAAAATTCTGCTCCTTTTTCCAAAAAAGAACTACCACGTTTTTTCTTGGACCACTGGTCCAGTTTACTGAAAGCTGCCACCAATGACTGCAATTTTTTGGATATGGTAAGGCGATGAAGAGGATAAATGTTTCACCACAGCCATCAGTCATAACTTTCATTGGCTACATCATTTGCAGCATCTGCAGTACGAAAGTTTTGAAAATGTGAAAGTCTCTCCAAAACTTGGCGTTTTGTGGGCAGTACACCAGGTGGAAACTTTTCACAGCTAGTAAAGGTGGTGCCACTGTGCAAAATTTTGAAGATTTCTTCATTATGTCTGGTCTTCATTCTTGTTCAGAGGCTACGCAAGTTTGTTTCAATAAACAAGATGTAACTTTCAAAATGAAAATAATCTAAATTCTAAAACACAATATATCTGCAAAAAAGCAGAAGCTTTGACCAATTTTTCCTGTGCATAAGTGGAAAAAATTGACTTATTGATTGTAACTTTTTTGTGATAGAGATAGAGAAAAAGTTCTTCCAAGCATTTATAGAAACATGACAATTCAGCAAATTTTGAGCCAAAAACCAAGTCTCTACAATGAGTGGTTTGCAAGTTATGACATTTTGAGGAAATTTACCCCTGCAAAAGAGATCTGGGGGGTTGCTAGTCCCCCAAAGGGTGCAACCCACCAAAACTCATTTTTTGTGAAGTTTTAGGGTATTTGGCAGGATTTTGGAACTACACTTTTTTCGATTTCAAAAAAAATTTTTTTTCACTCCACCCTAAATTGCCAAGTAATGCGGCTTCATTCCAACTGAAGGTATATTTTTGCAAGGAATTTTTCATAATGAAAGGCACGATAGCTAGCCTCAAAAATTGTGGTGACATCTGAACAAACTATCAGTCAAGCATCATATTTTGAAAATAGCCTTTTCAGAATTGAGCAGTTGACGATGTTGTTTTCTGTGCAAAAAGTCCTATATTGAGTCACTTTTACATTATGATGTAAAATCATCAGAGCAATTGCAACTCAGTCGTTCTTCTCTACAGTGATTTCGCATGTATATTTATAACACGCCATCTTTGATAGACAGCGCTCCACAGACACAGTTGTGCAGTTAATTGTCAGCTTCGATTTTATAAATGTATGTACATATAGATAAACAGCTCTCAATGCTGTATGGCTGACATTTGCTGAATGTTTGACGAGCTAAGTATCTTTTCAGCACCATGTTCGTAGGAACAAACATCGATTGTGATGTAATAAATGCACTGTGACCAAAAGCAATGATAATTTGAAAATTTGACAATGAGATCAATGCCACTATCTATTCTACAGTAAATAGTTGGTTATGCTAGGCTACTAGTCGTACTAATGAAGTGTGATTGGATTTTAGGTAGAGCTCGACTGATAAGGCTTTTTTTGGGCTGATACCGATGTTACTTTTCATTGCTGATAACTGATGCTGATATTTTGCGACACTCAAACCACAGTTGAAAGACAATACTTCTGTGCGATGAAGAAGCATATAACATGGGATTCTGCACAAATTGGGTCACTGAGATGACAAAAACCACGACCTTGTACGCAGGCAATCATCTGCTTACCGCACAAAACTTGGAGTGAATGTAATGTAATAGACCGGTTTATTGGGACGATGGTGGAGTGGTCTGAATATTGCGCACTGCTTGATGCAGTCAGAAGACTGCGTGTCGTAAGGAACAGTACAGAGAATTTGCATTAATTAATCAGAGATGAAGTAGCAACTTGGGTTTCTGAACACTCTGTGCAGAAAACTGGTGTAGCAGCTTTTATGAGCAAATATTGCCGATTTCCTATATATCGGCAAAATTTTGCTAATATAATACTTTGGCAACATCGCAAAATTCATCGGTCGATTTCTAGTCTCAAGAGAAAGTGTGGTTTTATGCTGAAAAGTGATATGAAAAGCTGCGCTTCCACAACAGACACCTTTTTTCTAGACTGGATGCCCCACTGGGTAAGATACGCAAGAAAGGTTAAGAACCACTGCTCTAGCTAAAGAGCTCCTAGGTTCATGGAAGCACACAAAAGTTTTCTTTGATGCCCTCAAATTTTACTCACATTACAGGGCAATATTTGCAATTGTCTTTATGTAGCAACTAATGATTTTTGTGATCTGCCTGTACATGGATATCTGATGTAACAGTACATATATCTTTTTGACAATTGTGACAGTACAAGCACCTTTATTTGTGATGCATATTTGTGCTTTTGATCATCAGTTGTGGGTGAAACCCAAGCAACATGGAGACATGTTATCTTCTTGTAACAAGCAAACATGTACAAAGTGTCTCTGTTTACAACCTAGCACTTGACTTCTGTAATTTGAAACATTTTATTGTGTCTTTGTTCATTCCAAAGTCTCGGTTATGAAAAACATTTTACTACTTCAGGTGCAGCTAGTTGTATAGTATGCCAAGTTTTTTAAGATTACTGTAGATGGTGTATATATTTATTAAAAAATAAAACATTGCCACAGAAATTGGCAAATGTTTATTTGTCCAAGGTTTTTCTTTTGAGGTTGACCTAAGCACATTTACCAAGATAATCTAATTCCAGAATTAGTTTCCTTTGTCAGTTTCAGCTGTGTTGTACTTGTTTTGTACTCACTCTCTGTTTGCTTGCAATAGGATCATGCAGCTACATTTTATAGTGAATTGCTGCATTGGTGGTGAGTTAATGGGAGCAATGCACATGAACAATCTTTGCTTTGCACATGAGCATGAGACTGGACAGGCCACAAGTACCATTTTTCAAGTCTTTATCATGGCCAGCCCAACAAGGAATCGAACCCAGCCTACTAGATTTCGTGACGTGTGCTTAACACTCTGTACAGCTAAGATGGGTATTTTCTTCTGTGTATGAAGAATTCCTCTCTGTAACTAAATTGATATATGGTCACATTTTGCATTGTTAATTTGTAAAACATATCATTTTTTGTTTAGGTGAAAAACTAGTGACATTTGTATACTTGCATAATTTGTAGAAAGCTCAGTGAAATCCTCTGAATAGTTTCTTCATCGTAGCACTAAGATCTTGACAACTGCTGATTTCAGTGCTGTTGATGTGAGTAAAGATGGACTGAAATATCTTACTTAGCAAGTCACTGCGAATTCACAATGCATTGTTGTTTCATTGATTACCTTAGATAATTTTCTAGTAAACATCGTTGCACCCTACAGCAAATTGTATCAGTGAAGTTTTTTTCAATTATGTTTAATTAATTTTAAATGTGTATGTGCATAATTTTCTGGGCCAAGTATCAAAAGTAGTTTTTGAGAGTGAACGTTTATTACATGGTGTTAACATAATTGCCACACAATTTAAGATCTGCAAAGACAGTATATGTGTTATGGCACATTTTCATGGATGTATGGTAAAGTGATGGGTGCAAAATCATCAAATGTGAACTAGCATATTTTCTGCCATGATTGCATATGAAGCCAGTTATTTAATAGATGCAGTCAACTTTACTGTCAATGGTGCAAGGCTAGAATGCAACATTCCACTCACTTTTCACTCCTGTTATCCCTTCAGTGAAGGTTGCAAGAGCAGCAGTGCAAGGATATTTTGAAAAACCTCATAGTTCTCAGCAATCCTTGCTAGTTCTGTTGGATCTGCATCAAGCCAGGTCAGAGATGCAACATTTCTGTGGATGCACTTGTAAACCAATGCTTTAAGCTATATGCACACGGCATGCGTCCTCAACGTTTTTTGGGCGCATGCATCTGATTTCATGACATCACGTCCTTTTCTGATGCATCTGGTATGGTCTGTGGTCAAGTAGAACCTGTTTCTATATTGACGCATCAGACTCACTGCCCAGTTCGGGAAAGAACGGTGATGTATGTACTCGTAGACACTGTTTAAGTGTTTTGTACTGAGGTAAAGAAAACGATGCACCACGATCACATAACAATTGCTAATAGTTTGTGGATAGCTGAAATACACTGGATTTATGAAATATCAATCTAGTCTTCAGTAGGCCCAGTGGGGTAGGCTACTAAAACTGCTGTACCGTTTAGGCCGACGTGACCCGGCCTACCTGATCAGCTACTGTTGGTTGAAGTTTTTGTCTCAAGCAAGTCGTGATTTGTGCGACATAATACACCATCTACTGTAGGCCATTATAGGTGCTGGGAAGGTCTTGCTAAATGAGTGTATTTTTTGCAGTAGGCTAGCCTACATGAAACTGTGATTGAAAGTACTGTAGTACTTTAAGTTGTGTAACTTTCATTGAACAGTTGATGAATCTTGTTCAGGCAAAACCACTGTCACATAAATTATCAGTTATGGAGTACAAGAATGATAAAATAAAGGATAACATTTTGCATACATCAAATTGTAAAGTGATGATGTTTTGCTGTCTTACAAAAGCCAATTAAAGGCTATATTGTTGTTTATTCCCCTGCTAGTGATTTTGTTATGGGATTGTGTGTGACATTAATTGTACCTATCCATGCTGTTTTAATTTTTTGATACTTAGCCCCTCTAGAAAGGAAACAAATAGTTTTTAAAGCAAAGCCGTCATGGCTATGGAGGTAGGCCTACACAAACCTCATTCAATCCATGTAGCAACTAATCATGCAGATTTTATGTAATGCAATACTTTGTTCGTCTGAAATGTGGACAGCACTACTTTTTTAATAATTTGTGAGGCATTGTACAAAGTTAAATTTGGCAATTTGCGCTTTTGTATGTATATAACCAGTCCTTTCAAGGTTTGTGCAGTGTACCACCACAAGTCTTGTGTAACTTTGTTCAACAGTATGGTGTACAAAAGTAGTAACACCCTAAAAATATGTCACTTGTGATGTCAGAACTTGAGTAAACCATAGTCTTGCACTGCAGCACACCAACGTCATCACCGAATTTCGTGTCTAAATCATTCGTTCAGTCCTAGCCATGCGCAATGAACGCACCGCTTCATGTGCATACGTGTGCATACAACGGTGCATTGAACTCACTGCGTCAGTCGCAGACACAACAGACGCACCGCACTAGAAGCATCCCGTGTGCATATAGCTTCACACACATCTATGGTAGTCAAACACCCATTGAGAACAAAAGAATGGTAATGTAATATCTTAAGAGATACGTGAACAGGCTACATAATCACTGTTTTAATGTAACCATGTCTGGAATGTTATTTTGCATAAAAAATTGGTCTTTTGATCATGATAAGCAACTTGCCACTTCAAGTGATTAGTCTCTACAAATGTTTTGAAGTCCTATTAAGGTACTGTGTGACACTAAAACTTTTAGAACCGGAGTTAGAGCTTCTATTTCTTTATAAATTGCTTTGTTGTTACGCTTGCAACCGTATAATTTCTGAAAGCACAAAAACAATATTAACATATTAGGATATTGTTTGGCAGGAGTAAATTGGTTTACTGCTACATTCAGTGCCGTGGCAAACTTTTGATAGACTATTCTTTAGATTATCCTTTTAAAGCAGTTTGAAAGTATGGATTTGATTAAGAACTTCCTGATAGATGTTTTACATAGGGTTCAGGTGAAATGGCTGTTTAGTAATAATTGCTACCAGCTTCAAGCTACTTCAAAAAAGGGTGTCACAAAATTATATTTATATGACAAGCATGTATACCGCAATCCACAAAGAATGGGCAACCACCAGTGTCAAAGAGAGCAAAGAAAAATTGCCAACACAATGTGAGTCCACAGTTCCATAAAAAGTAACCTGAAGTGCTAATTTTGATGTTTTTTGTTTCATTTTGCTGCCATAAGTTCATGATCTAATTTTTCTTGTATGAATTTGCTACATGAAGAACAATCAAAGCAGCAATGTCTTCAACCCCTCCTCAGACAGAAAAGCCATTTCACTATACATATTTGAAAGAATTTCGAGTTAATCAGTGTCCATTGTTTCTTCAACACAAATGCACTCAACATCGTCCTTTCACCTGTTTTCACTGGCATTTTTCAAACCAACGTCGAAGACGTCCTGTTCGTCGAAGAGATGGAACTTTTAATTACAGTGCTGATGTATATTGCAGCAAATATGATGAAACCACTGGCATCTGCCCTGATGGTGATGACTGTCCATATATTCACAGGTAAGACAACATAATTTTAAACATTGTTTGAATTGTTATAAGACAAATTAAACATTGAGATTTGAAATGCTAGTGACTCTTAATCATTGCAATCATTTTCCCAGTCTATCAAACAGTCCAAGTTAATTGTGTGAAAATGAATTTATCTTCAGGCAGAGTGTTACTTGTATGAATCTCAGTAATGTGTACGTCAAGAAAGCAGACAGAAGAAATGCTTCAACTACTGGGTTAGTAATTAAACATTGCATAACTGCTGAAGATGATTTTGGATTTGTTGCTAGGCTTTATAAAGCTCATAGTTGAAGGAAGACAGCTCATTAACAGGAGATTACACCAAACAAATGTGACATTTAAGACAATCTTATTTGGAAAGGCAACAATATTGAGATCACCCAATGAAAGGAAAGAAGATTACCTCACACCAGCCTAAAACGACTTAAGAAAAAATTATCCACTCAAACTTTCCTGTGGACATGACAAGTGACATGGTAGCAGTGGCATCAAAATGTGAAGAAAGCCTATGTCCCACAAAATGTGGCAAAAGATGACCCAATGTTCCCACTACATCATTCCCCACCAGCAAACTCTGTCAAAGAAAGTAAAAAAATTTAAGTTGGAAGGCAATGATTAACTAAAAACAATTGGACAAAAACTAACCAATTACAAGCATTTTTATTTAAATAAGAGAAAATAACAAACTAAAGGTTTCTAAGGGCCTTGCAAGTAAGCACTGTGCACTTTGTGGTTGCCATGGAAAACACGACAAATCAACCATTTCTCATGTCCAAGCAAAAAGACTTTTCTGCTAAATCAAAACCTAACATATGCAAATGGTATTTATGTGAAAACTTATGATAACAAACAAGTTTTCAAGAGATGTTCAGTGCACCAAGGTGCTTGGGAGCAAGCCAGATAATAGGATGACAGCGATTCAAAGCGTCTTATCACAGCACTATACAGTGTGACATGACATCCTAAACAAACCACCCATTTATTACTCTTACACTATCCCTTTTGCAGAAAAACGTAGTTTTGGATCTCTACCTGTGAAGATAAATAGCTTTCACCACTAAAAACACATTAATATTCAAAGCATGATCCTCCCTTGTATGAAGTAATTCCTATCCCTCCTTTTTTTGCCTTCCTGTTTACCCAAGTATTTGATTCTTTTTTCCACACATGCAATTTTTATTTTCCTATTTTTGCACCTCTTTCCAACATTTATCATTTGAAGGCCCTTCCCAGAGTACATCTGTCGAATCCAAAAATAAAATTTTTTTTGAACATTTAGATTCGAAATAAATTTGGATTAAATAAACGTGAAAAATTGCAAAGTCGACAAAACAAATGGTTTCAATGAGTTCTGCAATCACAATAAATTTTGCAGTAGCACACTTTGCGCTCCTGAGTAAGAGAAAGAAACACTCAACAAGCTCATGGCCGTGTGTAGTGACGTAAGTAGTGCCGTAAGGAGCTAAATAACAGGTCGTGTAGTCACTGTCCAGCGTTCTAAACCTCTGCGAGATTACAGTTATTAATCAAACATCCTCAGCTTGGTCTCAGCAGGGTTGCCATATTGATGAATTTATCACCAGGATCTGGAAATCTGGCAAATTTTGAAAGTGTTTGGCTACAAATATTTTGGTTTGGTGAGTTTTTTGAAAGCATTTGGCTTCAAATTTTTCAATTCGGCGAAATATACTGATGTATCATTTTTTGTAAGGTATTCTGTCAAAATGTGCTCCAGTGTCATTTTTATGTACGCCCTGTATATTTGCACGTATTTGCTTACACACTCACATGTAGGGTCACTAATTTTAAGCCTGCTGGTGGTTTGAAAATTCATGACATCAAATGAAAGTGTGATAGTTTCGAAAGTAGAAGCATGGTTTTTCACACTTATAAAATATGTTTGCAAACTGTTGAAACTGAATATTTAGAAATATTTGCAAAATGTTGAAAACTTACACGTTTTCTGGTAAAATGTAAGGCAAATGATAAAAGAGCTGTAAACGACTGATTTCCAGTGAGAAAATTGATCTTTTGGTAAAGATGCAACCATTCCTTAGCTATGTTTTGAACTGAGTTTGGCTACAGTTTTTTTTCTATCTAGCAACCCTGGGCCTAGGCTACATTTTTTTCAGATGAATCCGGTTAATCACATAACCAATTTGTGAAGCTTTTTTATGCATTTAACTGGAATATGCGATTATCTGTATCAGACAAATATTCACAAGTTTACCGTACCGCCTTGTTATACATCTCTCCCCCTGCTTGCTAAGTTGCTACATTACACAGTGGGCAAATAAAACCTCTAGGTTTTCTATAGGCTTTTGAGGAATCAGTCGACTGGGCTCTGCTTTCATGTTTTTGCGATGATTCAAATGTGTGCATATCTGTATTCAAGTAACTTCACTCCACAGGTGAAAGAAGCAAGCAATCAATCACAAATTTTTAATAGGAAATCGATTTCACGTAGCACTGCGCATCATCAGTCAGGCTGTCATCTTATTCAAATAGAACCTATAAGATGATAGATTCTAGTAGGATGTAAAGTGCTTCTAGGTGTTCTAAAAATCCCTTGTTCATGATATTTCATATTCTGAAATCCTGCAGTGTTTAGCAGAGTAACGGTCATCAATTGAAATGGAATTATGCAAACTTATTGCAGGGCTGTGCATTGCATGGTATCTTTAATTTGCACACTGTGTGTGCAACGTAATAATTGTTTGTGTCAGTTGTTCAATGTTTCCCACACTTGTGGTCAAGATTCTTCTGCTAGCTTATGACTGAGTAATGCAGTTGTTAACACATTTATGTCTCAAAGCTGTCTTATAGTTTTCTTTGAGATTAGACAATGAACATAACAAAAATAATTTACTGACACTAGTACTTCTTTTGTTTGTTCTGTAAAGCCAGTTAGTTAGCAAAGCTACCTTCTCTTCAGGTGAATCTACAAATTCACTGCTTGAGTTTAAACCTGCGGTGTTGATTTTAGCACCTTGGCAAAACATGGCAATTTCGTTTTTTGACTATCCCCATGAGGACAGTCAAATTAATGGCACCGTGGCTTTCATCTGAGCAGTGCACTTAATCTTTCTTTCAAGTGAAATATGCGATCAAGTGATATTAATCTACAAATAAAACAACATTTCTGTGCGAATATTCAGTTTATATGATTGACTGGACTATTTTCTTCACATGTGAATGGCTTTGGTTTGGGAATCCAGAATCTTATGGGATAAAGCGGTTTATGCGTTTATCCAATATGCAATTAACTGGAGTTGTCTTTGTAAGGTGCAAGCAGTTGCAAGGTATTTTCCTAGAAAAATTTATACCTTTCCTTGGGCTAGAAACTTCATGTCAATTGCCTCTACCAGTGATCGTGCAATGCAAGTAATTGGTAGTTCCAAATTACATTAGCAGTTAAAGTAGACAACAAGAAACAGTAAATGCTGTCAGCTGCAGCAGGTCATGTGTGTGTCAGAATGTGTACACCGATGCACTGCGCTTCACAAATTGACAGTTGTTCTGGAATAGCATTTGATATTCTGGATTCGAAAGAAATATTTATTTTAGAAATATTCTGGAATCTCTGAATGTTCCATAATGTACATCACTGCTCATAGCTCTCGGTTTGTTACTCTATAATTGGTGTCGGACAGTTTTTCAAATTGTATGTGAATAGCCTATTTTCTATTTTTGCTTACCACATGTTTTGATTTATTCATTTTAGTCTTGAGTTCTTTGCTTTCTGGCCTTGTTTTAGTCCTTCAGCATTCCATTTGCAAAGAACTGCTTGCAAATTTCAGGTTGAGGATATGTAGAGTTACATGAAATTGATTTTCCTTTTCAAGAAAAAAATTTATTGATTCTACTGTGTCACCTTTGTGGAGACCGATGACTTGGTGTTGATACATTTCTATTCAGAATTTACTTTTTTATTTCTTTTTTAATTTATGTATTTGCTACAGAGTCGTGGTCTATATAATAAGGGTAATCGAATACCACAAGAACACAAAAATGGTTAGTCATAGCACATTACAGAGTAGGTATTACCATATATAATCGCTTATTAGCCGCACTTTCTTTACCTGGAATATGGCCTGTATTTTGCCTGGGGCTTATACGCGCAACATGCCCAGAGCGACAAAGTTTTCGCATGAGCGAACAGATGCTCTGGACAGATGTTCGCAACGACACCCATGACATAGATGAAGAAGAAGACGACACCTACAACGATCTACCGTACCTATAGACGAACTACCTTCTTCCGACGAAGAAGATTTCTTAGGTTTGAACAATAAAATTGAGTTTCATTACGTTTGCCTGTAAAAATCAATATTTTGTGGTTGATTGATCGCGCAGGGTCTTCACCGGTGAAAAGGTCAATTGACCTGCTGCTTATTCGTGAATTAACCTTGATCCTCGGTATGTGGCTAAACTTTCTGTTGCACCTTATCTGCGGATACGGCTAATAGGCGAGTATATACGGTTGTTGATAAACACAGTCAACACTGAGAGAGGAACAGAACACTTAAACATTGCCCAAATTTAACTGTATTCACTCGTTGTCATAAGATTCTGGCATTGGGAGAGAAATGAAGCCATTCGTACATCGAGTTTTGAGGTAGACGGCTGAAAGAAAAAAATTAATCAGATGGGGATGCTCATTGGTGCACAAAAGCATGTGAATAGTTTTGATCAAGGTTTCAAATGTTCTTGCAAGACATTTAGCTTGAGGCTGACAGCCATTTGTTTTCCCTGAATTTATTGGCAGTTAGTGTTTTAAATACATATTCACTTTTTATGTGTTTGGTTTACCCATATCATTGACATGTTGGGAGCAACAACCAGAATCACAAGAAAATACAGAAATCATTAGGTGCCATGAAGCACACAGAAGGGTTTGGTTGCTATGCAAAGGTAATTACTGATGAGATACACGTTAACAACGCATCAACAAATACTGCAGTTGGTCACCATCATACAGGTATGAAAATAATGGAGGAAACATGAAGATTTATGAACAGTATAAGACATTTAAAGTGATCGGATAAAAATATTAGATGAAGATGCGCATCATTGTAAAAAAACATACTGATAACTTGGTGTGGGCAAACTGCATTTCTGGGTATGTAATGCATAATTAGTAGGCATTGCTGTAGGCAACTTGTAAGCATTTCATATTATTCTGTGTGTATTTGTACCACAATTGGCAAGCACACATTGGCATGCGAGGTACACAAAATACAGTTTTTTTACAGCAGTTGAACACTGAGCAAGGGTGCTTCAGAACTTGTTGGCTACATAGTATAGGTCATAGGAGGAGCAAACTTTTCAGTGAAAGGGTGGCATTCATCAAAATATTGAAGGTTCGCATAAAATAATAGGTTAAATAGCTGAAATAGAAGTTTGTTAAAAATTTTCAATTATGATTATGCACAAGTAGAAATTTCACCTGAAGCACACTTTTTGAAGAACAAAGAACTTGGTAAATGTTTTAGTAACAGAACAATAACAATGTCAGTAAGAATGATACATCTGACCAATGTCTATCTTGAAATTATATTTCAGGTTACTTGTGCTGATCCTGGGTTTGAGTGAAGCTTTTTTAATAAAGAAAATCTGCTTGTATAAGTTGATGAAACAACACAGACATCTTCCTTGCGAACCTTTCAGATTTTTAAACTTTACTAATTGCGGAAGCGCATAAAATGTGACCAGTGGTTTATTTCCAAACATCCTCTTCAACACTTTCGGTACAAGGGGATATTCTTGAAATTAGCAAATCGTCTGATAAATTCCTGTTGTAAAGCCATCAACTGGGAACTGTGCTTTCGTCTGATGATGCTTGTGTGTGTAACTCCTTGAGTTTTCATATGAGGAAAATGAATAAAGTTTTTCACATTTAGCTGATTAGCAAAAAGTTCAAGTTTCAGTTGAAACACTTTTGCCTCCCACTGCAATTTTTGAGCAAATACACCTTTACCATTGCAATGTTGTTTTGTGGTGAGCTTATTCAGCTTTTGTATTACATCTACAGCAAATGATAAATTGTGAATGCATTCATCACTCTCCTACCCTTTGAAAAGTCGCAAGAGGTGTCTTCCATATTGAAATAGGGTTCCCATGCAGTATTGAAAGTATTGAATTTCACAATCGGTATTCAAGACCTTGAAAAAATATTGAATTTGGCCAAAATGTACATTAGGTATTGAAAAAGTATTGAAATTCTAAATGAAATGGAAAAGAAATCTGTATCTGAGCAGAATTTTACTGAAGGCAAAGCAATTCATTATTTATGCAGCAGTGAGGAATGTATAGAATTTGAGTTTCATGATTAAGAATTTCGAAAAATGAAAAGATGTAATGGTATTGAACTTTTTTAATTCAGTATTGAAAAAGTATGGAAAATGATTTTTAAATATGTGTGGGAACCCTGTTAAAACATGAAAATATCTGTTGTGAGTTACCATATGCTGTCTGTAGTACTCTTCCCACGTTTAACCAGTAGGTGGTAAAGTTCATCAGTCAAATCTGCCTCAGTATATTCCAAGAAACTTTTGAATTGCTAGCATTTCAGTCCCCATGCTCTTATTAAATTCACTGCCCACACTACAGGATTCATAAAAAAAATAAATTTTAAAGAAGACTTACATTACAGAGGCATTCTTTATGTGATGTAGTGAAAACACAACAGGCTGTGTTGTAGGAATTGTTTGATTTTATGAGTGAAGGAGCACCATCAGTTGTAACGCTTTCCAGTTTATCCAGGCTTAATCCTGACCTGATCAGACTGTTGATGACACTGTTGCACAAATTTTCCAGTGGTAAGGCCCCTGAAAGAGTGTCAATAAAAGTTAATCTGTAATCTTTTTTGTCAATTCCTCTGTAAGTAACTGAGCAGTACTCCTATCTAAAGCAAGAGAAAAACACTGAAAATTGCTGGTGGCTGCTAACAGCTGTTGATATTCACTGTAATTGTGCCTACATGATGAAAATAGTAGTTCTTTGTGACAGAGATACGGCTACTACTTTTGACTTAATCATCAACTATGCTGTGTTGTGCAAATGACTCATTGTCTTTGGAATTTTATTGGCCAATACAAAACTTGCCTTTGTTGCATTCTTTTTTAAAAGTGAAGTTTTCTTTAACACAGTTCAAAGTAGCTTGAAAGTTTTTAACAATATCAATTGCTTCCTTTTGCAGTTCTTGATTTGATAAACTGTATCCAAATGAGCATGATTGGTTTAAAAGGAACATTACAAATTTTATTCCATGAATACAACAATTGGTTGATGACAAATCAAACATACAACTTTATGTCCAGCGTCAGTAAAGAAGTGCTGTTCAGTCTATTCACTGTTAAAAATACAGCATTTGTCTTCAAATTTACACTCTTTAGATTGCTGGAACCAACTGTGGTGAGGAGCATTGTGGCAGATCATGTTGATTAATTTTAGAATCCAGCTATAGCTTCATCTCAAAACATCAAAAACATGAGTGGATATCATCATGTGTGATAAAGCTCTTGGCAAGCAACATTAAAGCATATGAAGGCCTGTAGTTTGATTGTCCCTGATTTAAGTGATTTTGATGTTGCAGAATAGTGGCACTAATGTCTGAGCAAGATAATAGGTCTCTTATGTCAATAATTGAATGGGATGGATATAAAATTCAAGTGACAGTATGTTGGCAAATCAGTTAGATGCTCATTTTCTTTGGTAAAGATTACGGATTAAAAAGACTCTGAATACAAGATGTAAGCAGTGTTGACCTAAAGCAAAAGCAATGTGGAAGGCCTTAAAGGAATTAGGACAGTCATAATTTGAACAAATTTACAGTTTCAAGTTTCACCAGTTAAATGAAAACATCTATTTTTGAAACCGATGCTAAGAGCCACCATCAATTCCAAATAGGCACTAACTGAAAAATCTTGGGTTGCAAAATCTTGAATTTGGTGTGATCCGGTATACATTTTGATCATTTTTTTGACCAATGGATTTTATCGGTGTCCATAATTGTGCCATGTCTAAGCTGTTTTGAACATACTGCACGTAACCATGTATGTTCCTTACATTTGATGGAAGCAGGAAATAAATTTACAATTGATAAAAGTCAAATAAATCTGCCTAGTAAACAAATCTCCTAAATTGTTTTGTAGATGTTTCACACTATCATTTCTTTGGAATATGCAAATTATTGTTTGGTGTGACTTAACTAATGTAGTTTTACATGTCATAACACAGTGTGAGTCACTAGATATTTACAATCAAATTCCTGACACTAAATGCAGGTCATAAAGAACCAAAAAGGTCATAATCAGTGATTGTGGTTTTCAGACAGTCAAACACACATCGTGGTAACTAATTTTTATGAAGAACTTAGTTCATCACACAAGTAACACTTTATGGCAGAGGCGGGCAATTAGTTTGGCTTGGGAGCCACTTTGAGAAGTCTAACTATCGACACCAATAAAACCTTGGTTATAATCAAGCAAATTAACAATTATTTTTAATTTAATACTAAGGAGCATATATCTCAGTTGGCATATGAAATATGAAGAAAATCTTTGAAATGATGAACAATGTTTTCTCTTGGAATCTGCTGACATCTTGATGCACACAGAGAGGATTGGTTGCCATGCGTTTTTTAGCAATACTTGTTCTAACCCATACTTGCTTCTGCATTTAGACTAACTCATTTCAACATTGTCAACACACAAACACACACTATGACCAAAGTTGTACCTGGTTATCATTTAACCACATGTATGTGATTGATTTTGAATCGAGGCAGTGGTAAACACCTCTATATCTTTGGACTGAACAAATCGTCATCATCCTTCAGGATACCCACTACACTACTGCAGGCAAGTTAGTGATTCCCGACTTCTCACTAGCTGGGTCAGACTTGAGCAGGAAGCACGGCCTTGCCACGTTTGTTCACGAGCGTTTGGAATGTACACTGGTCGATAAGTCTCCAGAGCAATCAGAGACCGAGAGGTTGTGCGTAGACGTCGCAGGATATAAGATCATCTACGTCTGCAAACCTCCACCCTCGCAGTTCATACCTACGGCCATTCCGACGTTCCCACACCCAGGTTTATATGCTGGCAACATGATTCAACTGCCAGCATGTTAACTGGGGTTACAGCACAACATCTCATGACGTTGAGAGCCTGGACTCCTGAGCAGCAGCCAACAACGTTTAGCTGGTGAAAGGCCCAAAGGGATGGCCATGTTTTTCTCTTATTGATGGAACGTTGGCACCAACCTGGACCTGGCCTTCGCGAGTGTCCGCCAGGACGACCGACTGCCCGACAAACGTGTTCTAGGAAGGTTCCCGTGTTCATAACATTGACCGTCTCTCATAACG
>JGI24022J15233_10002762_pt1 | contig 16769 bp, 14 predicted proteins | sample Ectturendosymbi2_FD_15233 | JGI IMG/M metagenome (IMG submission 15233)
ACGCTGCATGCTGAAACTTCGCTCCACACTGCATGAAGTTGCTTGGCAATTTAACAATTTGGCCTACAGTTCTGGACTGATGTTTGGCCGGGTCATTCCTACAATTGCTTTTAGGTCATCATTCAGTTCGAATCGGTTATCAACGAGAACAGAGCTATACTGAAATAGTTCTATAGCATGTTTTCTAAATCACACTTCTACATTTTGCGCAATAGGCCTACTTGATAAAATTTGCAGTTAGAAGTTCCATGCAAAAGAGGAAAAAGTTGCAATGCAAAATTCCTGCAACCAGCTTGAAACATCGTACTACATAAATTCTGAGTATTTCAAAATTTGTTGGAAGCCGTAAAAAAAGTTGAAAAACTTGCCCTACTTATAACGCCTGAAGACAAGTCTAATAAGCGGCAAAATCAAGTCGCCCATTCTTTTCAATGGCAACGAAAACTTTTCCACACAGCTGATCTTTCGCAGTCAACAGATTTGAGGTGATAAAAAACACGTTTCAGTCCAGCTGTGACTAGCTGTGTGTTNAGCGTTGTCTTATCCATTTAGAAGGGCTGCTAGACTGAACTATTCCTGACCAAGTACGTCGGTAGCATTGGAAACAGTGTTGCCACNCTGTTGTTACAGAAAAGTATTAGATTTCATGATAAAAAAACAATAGATTCACAAAAAAACACCAGATTACAAAAACAAACTAACACACAGTGAAAATGCCCAGAAAATGCGTTGCAATGCCAACCGTAGACATTGTTCAAACTCATTGGAAACCATACACAAAGAAAACAGGAGACAGCCGCAACGCTTGTGTTTGTTTGTACAGGTCACTGAAACTTTTAACAGATGACCAAGTGACTTCGCAGCGGTTTAAATCAAAACATATTATATTGTCTTGTGTCATTTAAGATTTAATTAGGAAGAATTTTTAGCAAATTACAATTGCTTCAAATGAAAAGGTCTCCATTACAGTTGCAATTACACGAAACTGTGCAATTAATTACATTCAGCTCACTCATAAAAAACACTAGATAGCTATAAAAAACATTAGAACACTAGATGAAATGAAAAAACATTAGATCTAGTGCCGGGGTTCCCAACCTGTGGTACGCGAAGGTCTTTTAGGTGGTATGCGAGTAGCTTCCATTTTTTCACAAAAACCTAGATTGACCGTTTTCTAGTTTACACATTGGACTTTGTTTCGAAATAAATAAATTTTCCTGCAGCCTGCTATTTTTATTATATCGGAACATTATGACTTTCGATGCGCTGTTAACAAATGTACACCACCCATCGACCAATTGGTGGAATGTAAACACAAAAATCTCATTAAATGAAGTTGTGGTCTTTCATTTTTTTTAATGTAGCCTATATTATTCTTCTGAATAAACTACGATTCGATCAAATCAGTTGTTCTGGAAGAAGTGGTACGTGTTGACAATACGGGGTGCCCAAGTGGTACGAGATCGTAAAAAAGTTGGGAACCCCTGATCTAGTGGAAAAACACTAGGAGTGGCACCACTGATTGGAAAATGTTCAATTCCCCACCACATGACAAGAGCCTGAGCTAATGTTTCGCAACAATGTGTTGTTACATCATAAATTATAATCGCTGCAGGCCTACTGTTCAAAGCGCAATGCTGGCAAACAACTTTAGTTACTGCTGTACATCCACGTGTTTTGCGATTATTGAGCTGATTTTGTTCATGTGCTTTGGCTCAACACTCGGTTACCCGCACAAAGAATTTCTCAAACCCCGCCCGCCCCGCACTTCGGGTTCCCGCAATCCGCACAGCGCAGGACTCTAATCCCGTATAAGACAGCTTCTGAAAAATTTATGAAGTATTTACTTCGCAGCAATCCACACTGCCACACGTACGGCTGTCACACAGAAACATCACGAGTAATACTGCTGCAGGTGCTATAAGCAAAAAGCTGACTGGTACCCGGGCGTGGTTCGGTGTTTTTCTGCACCAATACTTTTTAATCTTTTTGGCCTAAACTTATCCCCGAAAACTGCAGTCTTGACAGTCAACTTACCACTGCAACGTGATATTGACAAGAACCAGGCATACAAACGCATGTAAAAATTCATTCAAGTTTCAAAAACAACAAGCTGTTTGTTTATCTTGCTGAATTTGTTCGGATTGCGATGTGAAGCCACCAGTGCTACATCTGACATGCTTAGTGTCAAACGGAATCAACACAGCGATTTCTCAAAAGCTGCTTTCCTAGCACAATGCTTAAGACTTTTACCCAGAATCTGCAGTGGTAAGATTTAAGTGGCTGTTGCTTTCTCTTTGTTATAAAATTTACCGAGGCCACATTGCGGCATAATAAATGTGTTGGTTAGTATTGGCAAAACTAAGCTTAAGAATTTTATCTAATGCGCTTTTATGCCGACATCCTCAGTAAGTTTGTTCCATGTATTATCATGAAGGACGAGCGAGTGATGAGATTGCCAACTTTTAAACTGCTTTAGCACTGCTCATTGTTGACAAAAATGGGTGTCGTTACATCAGATTTCGTAGCGTGAAAAGCATCAAAATGCGACCAACCACTTAAATCGCTCAGAGAAGATCAAAAGCAACAATGAATAATTCTTCAGATTTTCATAAACTCAAATGCGAGAACCTATTTGTAATCGCCAAGATATTACGAAGCAGAGGGAATATTTCAACAGCCCAGATCCTGGTGCGGAAACAGACAGCGAACACGGGATGGGCACTGGGCCGTGCAAGCAGTAGGCTGGAGCTGATCGATTTCGCCAACAACAGGAAAGGCAAAGCAAACAGACAATAACGTGTGGATGCGTTGTTTGTTTCTTGTTCCAAGCCTCGATTTTGCCTGTGCGCCAAGATTCGTGACGCAAAACCTGGTTTTCCTTGATAAATACGGCTTACTGGTTATTCAAAATCAGCGACGATCGATAATGCACTAACCGTTTGGTATTTCCTGCCCCAGCGCAACTGCTGTTTCGTAGGTCCAGCATCTGGCAACGTTGCGAATAGTGTATCCACCTCCACCCAACATCAGTATGGGAACGTTAAACTTTTTCACGTACTCCAGACACTTGGCATGCCCTGAAGAAATTACCAATTTACTGTCTGACTGGTTTGCAGCACTGATACCAACTTATCACAGATGTTTTAGATATTTATCTACAGAGTAGTGAAAAAAATAAAAACAAAGCGGCAGACTAGTGCAGAGAACCGAACGTTCCTTCACAGGAAAAGTTTCAATATATGTCCCTAAAAAGAATGTTCCATAATAATCATTCATTGGCAAAATTGTTTCAAAAATCGATCGGATCAAAAACTTCCACAGAGAAACTACATTTTACTGACTAAAAAGACAAAAGAAGCTCACCTTTAACTGTGAGGTTGAAGCAGCCAAGGCGGTCCCCAGTTAAAGAGTCGGCACCGCATTGTAAAACCACAGCGCTTGGCTGGTAGTACTCCATCACCTGCGAAAAAACAGTAACTCCAGAAAGACTGGATTTATTCTGTCATGGAGGTCAATATGTGGATCTCGACCCAGTTCACCACAGAGCTTCGAAAAAACATAAGAAAACATCGACGTGAAAAAGAAAAATTCCGCTTCAATCAAATTTCGTGCCAGTTCAATTCGAAGTGGACCCAAACTATTTCACTTGTGCTGATATCAACCAATCGCTTCACCACGAAAACTGAGTCCGTCCACAAACAGCAGTCCTGTTCGCTGCACTTGCGTTTCGTGTCGTGGCAAGTGAACAATGCCCTCTGGTGTCCGTCAACGACGAAGACAGTTTAGGTCTAGGCTTATGGTTTCGCAAACGCAGAATATGGCAGAGAATCACGTAAAACTAACATCTCTGGAGCTTCAGGTATGTCCCAATACTACTGCTTTTCACCGATGCCAATGCTCCATTTTCGGTCGACACCGACATTTCGATTCAAGCCTTTGTTTTGGATAAATTTAAACAAATTTTTGTGTCATTTGAAATAAGATAGTAAGTGAGCATCACAGTTTGATTTGGTATACAAGATTAAGCTGTACGGCAAGGTTCTTTGTTAATGGAGTTTTATGCGTAAAAATTGTAAGTAATGCAACTGCACTATCATGTGATAACTGTGTCTTCACAGTACTTGCTAGTGAGGTAGAGTTCAATGTTCCCTGCAATTTTTAATAATGCTGCGCGGAAAAACAAGCGGGTGCGCTGAATCACAACTTTACTAAGCAGAAGTTATTAAATCTATTACCGCGGGTGTTTAGCAAGTAGTGGAGACTGCGCTAAGCATTGTTGCAACTGCGCAGAGGGATCTTAGCAGCTGCGCGGCCGTGCAGCTTAGAAGGAACATTGGTAAAGTTTATCTACAAGCTTTTAGTGCATATATATGGACACCAGGTGGAAACGAAAAATAATTCAAAACGCGGTGTTTCAGCTTCGACAACTTCGAAATGCAAGTTACTTCCAGCGTTGTTTATCATCTTAATGGCCTGTCTTTTTGGAAGAAAAACACTGTCAAACTGAACCTTGAAACTAACATCAAATCCGCAAGTTTTTAGTTGCCAGTTGATCCACATTTAGATTGTGAAAGATTGACGAAGCGCGTAAATATGTATTTCGACAAACAATAATTTTCTGGAAACACACAGTGTGTGCTGTACGTAAATACAGACTCATTTTAAAAGTTTTTGCAAGACATCCAAGTTTAGAAGTAAATTCAAATATTTTATGGGTGCCATGAAGCTCTAATTAGTAATCAACACCAGCACCCAAATGTTCTATCTGTTCCGCGTTATGAATTATCACGAATTGAAGCTAATAGAGATGAAGCAGGTAGTTTTTTCGATAGTCACTTGAGATTTTGATATTTCTGCAATATGTGCACTCACAGTTTAATTCTGTTGGCAAATGAAAGCATCTGCAAAGGTTTCACTGCTTTCGTACATGTTTTCTCTAGTTATTTTCAGATAATTTCGGATGGCTGTTCAAAAACTTCAAAGGTCTGATCTTTTAATTTTGAAAAGAAAAGCTAGCAGATAATCACTTTAAAGCTTAAACAAAGCTGTTGAGTGGCGCTCGCATTGACAGCCGGTTTTTTCTGTGTCCCGACGTCTTGTATTTATCGGTTATGGTAAATATTTGATAATTTTCACCAGTAACTCAAGTGCAGCCTGTGCACCATTGACAAAAATCAGCACGCATAGATCTTATTTAATGGAAATCGATTTCCGATACTTGAGTTGAAGATATGGGTAGACAAGAATCGCCGTAGTTAATAGAGAGGGACAGGTTGATACTGATGCTCAAGAAACAAGTAAAGCTTCCAAGTATTTTCACCAGTACGGTAATATTTTGATTGCACTATTTTAAATTTGGCACGACTAATGTATTAAACCGTAAAACGTTGAAATCTTGTTGCCGTTTCTTTGATTAGCATCAATTCAGTTCAGTTTATTTCTGCATCCCGACCAAGCACAGAATACTTAATCAGGAATGCAGGGACAGGAAGCGACGGCCGTAGCTGATTAGCGTTTGATTGTAACAGAGGTCACCAACGTGGTGCCCGCGGGCACCACGTCGCCCTCAAGGACCATGTAAGTCGCCCGCGGGCCTGTTCTAAAATGTTCAATGTCTTCACATTAACGAATATCAATACTAAAATAACTAAAGGTAAATTGAGCAAAATTTGTATTTCATAAGTTTGTATCAAACTAGTAGCTCGCAGTTTCAAAAAGGTTGGTGACCCCTGGTTTGTAATCATCTAAAAACACTTCTTGAATACTTTCAATGCCAAAAACACCGTTTAATTTCACAAGAATGCANCAGGTGCTTAGCTAGCCCTACAAGCAAACCACACTAACTTTAGACACCTGGTTGATGCGGTTGATCCTGCCGCTCAGTTCACGCCACAGCGCGTAAACTGACGGAGGCAAGAACTAACACACCGACCTGATTCTCCCAACTCCAGTAATGGCAATAAATTAAAGGACTGAATGTACGTAAGTAAAGAAGTAATGGCTGCTCTAATTAAACATTTAACAGCCGCAGACGGGTAAGCACTACTGACCCAAATCACGATGAGGGCTTACTTGGTATTCGTGTTGGATTATTCAGGCTCAACAGAATGATTAAAATTCTACTTCATGCGGCACAACAATCGATCTGGCGTTAGGACCAGACCTCACACTCGCAAAGGTTTTGCGAGATTAGCGCAAGCATAGATTGATTAGATTTAGATTAGGCTTTATAGATTAGCGCAAGCAACAGGACCCTAAACATCGCATTGCTGGTCTGGTTAGGTCTTGACTGAAGCTTACAGTGCGATGCAAGAACAAATGTTTTTCACGTCAAAACAAGGTCAAGCCGAGGTTCTATTTGTTATCGAGCAAAAAAAACAACTGTCGGTTCGCTTCGCTAGGCACATAATTTTCGAAAGAAACAACGTTTTTCAAACCGATTTCTTGCAACTGAAACGATTGGCAAAATTAACTGGGTTTATTCCAACCTAGCCGCAGCAAGAATAATAAAAGAGGAAACTTTTTAAGGCCCAACAACAGAATTTCGTACACCCATACCCATCATTTTTCGAGCAAAACTTTACTGTTTTAGGTTAAAAAAAAAAAAAAACTTAACCACTTATCTATTAGAAATTCCTGCTCTTTCTTCAAATGAAATTGTTTTTGATTGGTTTACGAAGCGATTATATATAAGCAACCAGTCTGTAAGTCCCTTGTTGGCACGACATACATTCAACCGCTAAGGACGTTTAACTACAGACACGGATGAAACCGTGATTCCCATGAAAGCTCCATGCAAGAGAATATCAAGAAACAGTCGTTTTCTGAAAGTCTTCACTTTCCAGCAAAACCACAATGGAAAACTGAACCTCACCCCGCATTGCTCAACTGCCCCTTTGGAAGGAACGAGTTTGCGAACTTATTTCGGAAAGCCAATTGAACACCTGTATTGATACCACTCAATCCACTCGCGCGATCTATGGAGAGGGCTGGCACAACGTGACGTGGTTTCGTTTTCAAATTCTCAGTTTATTCAACACACTTCTTGGACGATAATCGCGGAAAAATTAAGTATCTCTATTCCACATGATCGGAAATTTGTTGAAGTTAGGGCCGCATGACGTTGAGAGACGTCATAACAACAAACCACAAATTTTTTATTTTCAATTCGGCTACACGTCATTTATTTCTATCGCAATACCATATCTACTTCGCAACCCTGAACTTCAGCGTAACATTTGCTTCACTGCATTCCTTCGGTATTCATAGGCACACGCCGGACTAACCTTGGTAATAACAGGCTGGAATATCTGTTCGTAGCACTCATCGTCCATCCCATCCCTCAAAGGAAAGTTAAGGGCGTAATATTTGCCTTTGCCAGCTCCAATATCCTGCAAAATATGCGAAACATCGATAAAAAATTCGTCTTCCATAGCAACGTCGGTTAGTTCAAAACTTACATCACGAGAACCGCAACGAATCACACTTATTTTCGTCACAGGTGATCGCTGATTGCATCTATGCAACACCAACTACGAAACATCGAGTCACAGAAAGGAGCAAGTAGGCCTACGAATTCTGGTCGACTGCAACCGCTTTAACTAAATAATTTAAACTCTACGTCAGAAGCAAAGGACTGATTTATACACTTTGTTTTCTATGCTTTAACTACAATCAAGCCTACCCGAAGGTCGCCAGTTCCAGGAAAGTATTCGCCGTATTTGTGGAAAGACACAGTCATGACGCGATCGGTGGTGTAGAAAGCTTCTTCCACACCATCCCCGTGATGAATGTCTATGTCGACGTACAAAACGCGCTGGTGATACCTTGGAAACATAAGAATTACTTGTAAATAGTGGAACTTGGCAAAACAAAGTGTTCACGTCCTCCGGATTTGCGGTCGACAGTGAACAGCCTTAAGCGATTGGCAGTAGCAAGTATTACCATATCTGCATACAATTTTTTTTCATTTTGCTGACTGAAAGAACTTTCACAGTTGAAACTAACGGCTACGCAAGAATATATATCAGGATCTTTTCAATGCATAGATGGTCATAGTGTTTTTTAAGGCGTTTTGAGGGACCGAAACGGCCTCTCAAATTTTTCCAACTGTTTCTCAAAATACAGTAGAACCTCTCTGCATAACCACCGCCAAAATACATTAAAACCTTGTTTCATGACCATCACAGTATTCTGATCAAGTAGTTGCGGTATCTCAAAATGTCTCAACGGTCACCAAGCAGGGTTGCGGAGTCAGTCGGAGATAAAATGTCCGACCTTTCCAAAATTTCCGACTCCAACTCCTTAACATAACGTGAATGAAGTTTGGCTGTCAACAATTTTGTGGCAACTAGCAATCATTGGAAATCGTGGTACATAGCAAGAATTCTCTGTTTCAATAAGTTTCAAAAGAAATTATACCACTTCAACAGGCACGAGTTGGGATTCCTAACTAAAGAGCGCGATGTTAGAAATGATTCAATTGGACTTCCGGAGTCGAATAAAAAATTCCGACTCCGACTCCTAACGTTCTGAGTAATCCAGCTCCAACTCCACCAAAAAAACTCCGACTCCTTGCGACTGGGTACTGCCTTGCAAGCACTGTGCTCTTTGTGATTGCCATGGAAAACAACAAATCCATGGTCCCAACTGTTTCACAAATAATAATAATAATAAAACTGTCCCGCTAAACTAAAACCGGACAGGTGCAAACTATGGTATTCATGCAGCGACTTGTGTGATATGCCATCAACTGCCCAATAAATTTTCCAAGAGATGGACATCGCACCGAAGTAGTTGGAACAAACCAGACAATAAGGATGACAGGGATCGAATGGCCTTATCGCAGCACTATTATTCAGTGTTCCATGCCATCATAAATAAACCATATGCATTAAGCTTACACTGTTACTTTTGTAGAACAACCCAGTTTTCACACCCTGGATACCTGTGAAGATAAATGGGATTAACAAAGTTTACGCATAAATCAACATTCAAAGCATGATCCTCCCTCGTGTGTGAAAATAATTCTTGCACTCTTTTTTTACCACCCATGTAGTTACCGATGTTGGTACCTCCCTTCACAGCAGTGGCGCATCTGGGTATGGCAGGCATGGCTCGTGCTATGGGCGCCACTGTGACGGGGGCTCAAAAATTGCTTTGTAAAAATTAGAGTTTGTGACTTACTGTTTCTTCAGCCTCTATTTTGCCCCCATACAACCATTAACTACAAAGCTGCATCAACACAGCGCCATTAACTAACGCATTAAGTTGCGCCAGAACCACCAAGCATCATGACATCCTCAGTATTGTGACAGAACATGATGGTCTGACATTGTGACAGAATAACAACACTCGCTTGCCATATCTATGACCTCGTCCTTCTCACTTGTTTTCTTTCTTTTTCGTTGAAACATTTTGGTCATTTGTCTGAAACAGTTTAAAAACTTTGCCCTTGTTCGTTTCAGGTCATTTTTGTATGACTGAAAAGTGCGTTATGACCGAATTGACTTAATTATTTGTCGGCCATTTAACAAAAAAAAATTAAGAAAATCTGTTCTCACGGAATTGGAAAATGTGTTACATTTTTATGAGAAATTGTCGTTTGCAGTTGCAATTCGTTATGTGACTTTTGTATGATTTGCGATTTGGTCAGCCAATACTACGTATGAAGTATGGTAATATTATAGTTTGAATGTTTTGATATTCTTTATTATAAATATAAATGAGAACAGAAGTATATTATGGTCCTTTTGAATAAGCTACAATTTCATTTGCTTAAAGTAAAAATAGACACATTTTCTCTCTTGAAGCATCTATTTTCTTCATGTTTTATGTTGCGCAAAAATAGTGCCTATTTCTAATATTTAAATTATGAAAAAAGGCGCACATTTAAGCTTTGCCATGGGCGTCATTTTGCATAGATACGCCACTGCTTCACAGCATTTAGCATTTAATTTTAAAGGCGTTTCCTAGGGCTGCCAAGTGCCAAACTTACGAACGCAGTCCTGTTTAACGCATCCTATCCATGCTGTTTTGAGTTACAGCGGCGTATTTCCGTAAAAGTGGGTCTGTTGCGCTGCTCGGTAGGTGGCGTGAGATAGTTTTACAGTCACAGTGAAAGCAACTATTTGGGAACGACGTATTTTCCAGATGTGTATTTGCCGCATCTTGTGCTTTGATTTATTCATCACAGTGTTGAGTTTGCTTGCTTTTTCTGCTCTTGCTTAAGCCTTTTAACTTTTCACCCGTGTGTGTTGCTTGCAGACTTCAGGACTGGGAATGCGTAGCGTTACGTGAAATCGATTTCCGATTTAAACAATTTGCTGGTGGAATCAACTCAGTCACCTTTGTGGAGACTAGTTACTCTAATATCGTATGAGTACGTTGTTTTATCAAGTGTGGTGCTCTCCATACTTACTTGATATACTCGTGTTCACTGGTGGTAAAGTCGGATATACCTGTACTGCATACAAATGCTGTGTAAGTATACATGAAAGTTTAACACAAGAGTGAAAAAGAGAACAATCCGTTAACATAATAAAAACCATCAGTTCAAATTAGAAAATGGGCGCAGCTTTTCAAGAAAAAGTGCCCAGGTATTCATTCATAAAAAACGTACTTGAGAAGCTCGAGAATGGCAAGAACAATGTCGTTGACGTAACAAAAGCCGGATGCCTCGGATTTTTTCGCGTGATGCAAACCTCCAGCCCAATTGATGGCAATGTCAGTCTGCTGCTTGTTGATTTTTACGGCTCCAGCTGTAAAAAGCAAGATTCAAAATGAACAGTAACAAAAATTTGCGCAAAGAATTACGGATGCGGTGACAATGCTATAAACATAATAAAACTGCAAATACTTACCTACAGACCCTCCAGCAGACAGCTGACAAAATTCGTACAATCCGTCAAAGACGGGACAGTCTTCGCCAACGTTAACTGCAAGCAAGCGTTAAAATATCGGAACATAATTGCAACATATGTTGTTCATGACACAAGTACTTGTTTCAAAAAAATTACCTTGGAGTTACCAGCTGGCCACTAGAAATCTTTAACCTATTAACGCGCTTTCCCTATTTTCACATATTGATAGATTATTTCGTACAGTGGTCATCGCACACAACACTTTCTTCCATCGACACACAACTTGGAAACATATATCGTATCTTCAGCCCCGTACAACTGACATACAAAAATTGGTGTGAAGAAGACATGGGGCATTGGGAAATTGTAAAAACAAGCTAAGAAATGCAAGAAAGCTATCAAAGTCTTAACAAAATGAAATACAAGATCAGCAAACCGATTCAACTGTTTCTGCTGCAAACGCTAGATGACACGCACATGCTCCACTTACAGCGCTGCATTTGCTTTGTATATTCAGACATATTGTCTGGCCGGATGCTTCTTAAAAACTTGACGTAGTCATCACTGTGGTACTTTGACATTTCATCAGCTAGGCACCTATGGGGACGCTGCAAATAAAAATTTTGTCATACATTAAACTTGCCCAAAAAAGCGCCATTGCCCTGCTTGCAGATGCGCGCACTTGATGACAACATAGACCCAACGACGATGTGGCTGGTTGCTGTACTTGTAATAAGGAGCTGGCGACTTCAGAAACAAGAAACTATAGCAGTGCGGTAGTATAAGCTGACGTTTAGATTTCAAAGCAAGGTGACAGGCGTGAGTTTTGTAACAAAAACAACAGCAAACATGTTTTTTCTAGTTCATTTGCTTGTTTATAGAATGAATCAAAAGAAAAAGCACATGGATTGCCAGCACGAACGCTAGAGAAATCTGACGCGTTGCCCCAGTTGTAATGAACAAATTGGTTAAGGTGCGTAGGTCAATTTTGCATTCACACGAATTGTAACGTGGCTTCTCACCGCATTTACCTAAGAACTACTGATCATCGAAATGAAGAAATGTATACATTTTAGCAATAATAATCATCACCGCTACTTAAAAAAATATCCCAAAAACGAAAAAATGTTAGACGTTTTAAGTTAGTTCGGTCAAAATGACCGGAATTTCAGCGAAAAAAAAACGCAGCATCAGAGCAAACTTCAACTGCAAATTATACATCAAAGCAGCTCAAAACTGAAATGAGCACTGATAAAGTCTTTATGAAAAAATGAAGAGTTCACGTTATATTCTGCTGTGCGTAAACCTGTCTAGGTCGTTAAGGACAAAATCTGAAGAATTTTCGCAAGAATGTTCGTTTCTGTTGTTTGTCAAGCACCTATTGGATATCATCGCACTGTTCAAAAATAGTGTAGCCTGACCAGCAGTGGGAATGATAGTGATCACAGATCAGATTTTGTGTTGAAGCAAAAGGCAGTAAGAACTCAAGAAAATAGATGTTAAACGAAAAGTGGAGTATGCGACATGCTTAGGAGAATCAAGCCATTTTTCCAGAGGTGACTAACTCTGGGTATTCTTTCACTGAGACATTTTGGTCATTCGCCTGAAACAGCTTAACAGTCTTTTGTCATCTTTCGTGTTCGGACATTTTTTGACTGAATGTACTGATTTTTTTTGTCATTTAAAAAAATGCGGTCAGTGAACGAAAAATACCCAGAACTAATTGCAATAATTATTTTTTTTCTGACATTGGGCTGTTTTATGCATCATGTAGTAGACGCATTTATCCGTATTATTAGCAAATAACTTTGTTGATAGAGAAAGGGGATGACACAATCAGCCCAGCCAACAATGGATATCCTCACAGAAAGGTCATTCGAAAACGATGTTAAACAGGAATCTGGGATGATTTCAAAATCTACGAATTACCGCGCTGTTTCACGCATCTAAAAACTCAGAGGATACAACTATCAGTTTACAACTCAAACTCTCAGCTGAACATAACAAGGTCATGATAATGCCCAATGCCCATTGTTCATTCATTTCTTTCTCTAACACAGTGGTTACCAAACTTTTTCTGATCGCGTACCATTTGTGGGACACATACTGTCGCCACGTACCACCTTTTTCCAGGAAAAGTCAATGTGCCAAATATAATTCGATCAAAAGTTTGAAAAACCAGAATTCACACAAATGCAACATGAAGGAAAATGACTGTGAGAAAGTATTATGGCCAAACAGTGGACTGAACAGGGCCATAGTTCTGACTCGAAGTGACAAGAACAGATGGTCAGTACAGACGAATTTGGTTAATTGCCTGCTTCAGTTATATATTTGAATAAAACTTGAACGATTTCTTCAATTAACCGAAATGTACATTGATTTTAACGTTTAAGTCACACTCCCATATTTCCCAAGAGAGTAACATGTGTGAAACACAGATTGAATGAGGAGCAACGATATTACTGTATTACTTCATGGACAGCCAGATTCTCAACTAATTTTCGTTGTGTAAACCTAATGACATCACGAGGCGTGATCATTAGGGTCATTTTTATTACCCATACAGCTTGAAAATATGACTTTATTTTTCAAAAAATATGACTTGATATGACTAAAATATTGCTTTATTCAATACCTTTCTGGTGCTTCCCTGTTGCTACATGCTGTTCAACAAAAAGCGTTTCTCCTGCTTAAAAATGCAACAGCACACTTGGCAATAGAGTTCCTCATTAGGCATAGCTGTGAACACCACAATCTTTATAATCGCTTTGATTTTTGTAGCACTGGACAATTTTACTTTCGGCATTGTGGCTTCTGTCTCTTACTGCAAAATGACAGTTGACACACTCCTCTAACAGAGACTCAGAAGTAGATACAGAAGTGGAACGAAATCTGTCATTTTAGAAAATGCTATATGATGTCATATACCAGATTATCTAAGTGCTCGTAAAAGAACGGCAGATTTGCTAATACGTTCACTGTGCAGTGGCTTTATCACACTGTTTACAAAACATGTTGACAACGCAAATTTACAATTGTATGCAGAATAATATTGTTGCAATCATTGAGGTTTCAGTTTGGTTTGCTTAAGCAAAAAGAAGATTGCTCGCAGGGTGCCCAAGTGGGTTCAATTTGCAGGATGCAGCTTAATTAGACCTAGCGATATAGTAGTTCCACATGTTATTTTGAGATTGTTTTAGTGGTTTCCTTATCGAATTAGGTTGAAATTACGCAAAATATGACTTTATGACCTAATTTATGACTTTATAACTTTTGTTGTATGCTTTTGTAGGGGTGCAAATTTTGTTTTAAAATATGTTTCATAGCTTACTGAAGCACACAAAAAGCGTCTTTGTTATGTTAGATTACCGTCATTGCAATGTTGTTTCATCTGGGAAAGAGTAAATGCACTTCTGGCAACAACGCAGTTGTACCAATTCAGGTTAGTCACAGGAAAAAGTTGGCTATTGAACGGGTTTGTCTGTACATCACCAGAACGTGCTTGTACTGCTGTTTACAAACAAAGAACTTACATAATACAGCATGATGAATGTTTGATTAAACTTCATCACCTCTGCGGCCGCAGAGAGTAGTTAATTGAATATAAAATACATAAGGACAATGCCGTCACACGCCTCCTGTTCTGCAACTTCACCAATAAAAACGCAGCTGCTTTCACAATGCAATTAAGTCAACTAAACTGTTTGAACTTCACAATAAATGCAACATAAGAACAAAAATTACACAAAACATACATATATCTCCATCTTTCGGTAAAGACCATAATTCAATAACAAATTGTGAGTCATTCGGATGCGATGGGGCTTCATGGGATGACCTTGCCCATAATAGTTGTTGCCAATATCAGCTGAAACCAAAAACAAACATGGCAATAAAAAAAATGGTTATGGTTGACATCATTGCAGCTACATTGTGTTTTTTGTGTTGGTGCTAGTCTAGAAATACAATTAAGAATCAACATCAGAATTTGTGAAAATTATCATCACAATGAAAACTACAATAGAAGATGTGTTCTATTCAACAGCACTAACTACTGTGGCTTTCTTCTATGTATTATATTCATGCATTTGTCTCAGACTCATGGTCCATGTCATAAGGGTTAGTAATACCACACAAGAATTCCAAAACATCTAATTTCAACACAGCATAGGGATATGATGGTTGATGTGCACATCATATGTAGGAAATACTAAAGAGGAACTAACATTGAAACAAAGCAACATCAACCAGGGTTATTTGAGCAGGCAATTCTTGATCCCTTCCCAAATCGTTTTTCTGGCTATACATCCACCAGCAACTACAGCAAGGTCATACAAAAGTGCTACATAGTGGGAAGAAATGAAGAATGGTAGGAAGCAGCAGACACTTGAAGTAGATAAAAATGTACACCCCTGAACAATAAACAGAGTGCTTGCCTCTAATCAAGGCACCCAATTTCATCACAAAATAGATACGCTTATATTTCAGGGAATCTGATGCAAAATTGCATATTCAAGTATTTGTATCTCCACCATTGGCAAGCATTAATTGGCATGAACCATACTTTTTTTCTTCTGTGGTTGAGCAGTGAATTCTTAACTGTTTGCTGCACAGTAGAGATTGAACTTGCCTCTGAGTTTCATCGACATCTTTCAACAAGGCATGAAGCAGTACACCAAGGTATTTAACATGTTCAGCAAATCCAACATGCTCAACATTAAGTATTTGATGCTGCAGATTGTTTGTTTTTTGTAGAAAAACTATACCAACCACTGTTTTGCTTATTTGTGTGCCACAATCTGCATACCTTACTAGCTTCATCATGACTAAGTGCTGGATAAAAACCTTGTACATGCTTTGGTGCTCTTGTTTTACAGGTTTGGTCAATCACATTGGCTACAGCATCAAGCCTACAGGGTACCAGGAAACTCACTTTCGACAAAATTTGAAAACGAAAACAAGCCCTTTCCAATATTGGTTTTGGGTGATGACAATTAGCGGCAAGCTGAAGCCTGAAATTTGTTTCATTCCAAGGCAGTTGATGTGAACGTTCTTGTCCATGAAATGTTATGACCATCCACTCAGCAGCCGTGGGTCGAAAACCCAACCTACCAATTGGGAGGAAGACAGCCAACCTTCCAATTGAGAGGCGGACACTCTACCACTGAGCNATCACCGCTCCCAATAAAAACAACCAGGCCTTGTTTTGTTTAAAATCTTGTTACAGCTACAAACAGGTGCCTCTAAAATTGGAAGACTAGGCTTGATATGTGATTAGGTTAATACCACACACTCAAAATTTAAGTCACTTAAAACTTTTTTTCTTAACACTTTCGGCACCAGGTGGATTTACTGTGAGCTACTTTACTGCTGTCACTTTGCACCACCACAACTCGCCAGAAAATTGATCATAGAGAGCTGTTCAAACCCTCTAAAGATGCAGCAAGTCCTTTATTTTAGCTTTTTAAAAAAATTGGAAAGTTTTGGAATTTGAGTTTTTGTGGGTGACGACATAAGTGGGTTTCGGCATTTCTGTCCCAGGTTACCAGCCCTAGGCACCAACACCAAATGCTAATTTTTTGACTCAAATTTCTTGTGAAAACTAGGATATAATCCAAGTCTTTGGAGAAGGGTTTCTTAACACTTTGGCACCCGGCTGGTTTTGGAGATTTTCGGCAAAAAAATACCTAAACGCACATGGCTTTGCAGATGAATATCTCCGCTCCTGTTCGCTCTAGCGACTCGGCGAAACTGTCAAAACACGCGGCCAGTCTAGTAGATTGCACTGGAAAAAAAATTTTTTGCATGAGGGTTGTGGATTTTTTGTGAGTGACGTCATAAGTGGAGGACTTTTAGGCCACCTTGGCCCACTTTGCCTGGCCCTGGGCGCCAACCGTTAGG
>JGI24022J15233_10002764_pt1 | contig 16766 bp, 8 predicted proteins | sample Ectturendosymbi2_FD_15233 | JGI IMG/M metagenome (IMG submission 15233)
AGATAGGAGAGAAAGCACTAACTACCAGGGCATCTCTCTCCTTAGCCTCCCTGGAAAAGTGTACTTCATGCTGCCAAGTGCCTTGAAGAAACATGCCGCAAAATAATTCAACCAAAGCTGGATGATATCCAGTGCGGTTTTCGTCCTGGACGTAGCACTACAGACCAAATTGTAAAGAAACCTTGGGAGCATGTGAAAGATGTATGCACGTGCTTTATCGACCTTAGAAAGCAAACGACCGGATTCCCCGTGAAAATCTTTGGCGAGTGTTACGTGAGTACGGTGTTGACGGCCGCCTGTTACTGGCCGTCAAGTCACTGTATTCTTGCTCAAAAGTTTGTGTTCGTGTCGGAGGAGTTGAATCACAACCGTTCACCGTTAGTGTTGGACTACTAGTGTGTGTGCTGTCACCACTCCTCTTCATAGTCTACATGAATTGGATAGACATTAGCCGCCGAGTCGACGAGGATATATCACTGTTGGAAGCTGCATCCTCTGAACAGGGTCTTCAACATGCACTTGATCGGTTTTCATGCGACCAAGCGGGGATAAAAACCAGCACCAATTGACAGAGGTATTATGTCTTTCTAGACACCCAAGTCAATGTACGCTGCAAGTGAGCGGCAAATCACTGCAGCAGGTGGAGAAGTTCAAGTACCTTGGGGTGGTGTGCACGAGTGACGAAAGGCAGTACGAGGAGATTAATACACGGATTGGTAAAGCAAACGCAGTTATGCGTGAGCTTTATCGCTATGTGGTCACAAAATAGGGACTTTCAAACACCGCAAAGCTGTCAGTTTTTAAACTGATCTTTGTTCCGATCCTCACCTATGGTCATGAGTCTTGGGTAATGACCGAAAATGTGCTATCTCAAGTACAAGCGACAGAGATGGGATTTTTGTGAAGAGTTCGCGGTGTGATACTCCACGACAAAGTCCCACCTGTAAAATTCATAAAGCCCTGAATGTTGAGCCACTTTTCGGAATAGAAAGATCTCAGCTGTTTCAGCCATGTGACCAAAATGCCCAGGAAAGACTGGCGAGGCAAGTCCTGCTGGCTCCACCCACGGGAATGTGGCCCAGAGGCCGTCCAAGCACCAGGTGGCGCGACTGTATCTCCGACCAAGTTCGGCCCCGTCTTGGTGTGGAGCCAGATCTGAAAATGTTCAAAACCGTGAGGTATTTCGAGTCTTCCTAGGGCCGCTGCCCCATGACCCTCCCGAGGGGAAAAACGGGCACAAAAATGAATGAATGCAGAGATAAAAATTTTTGAAGTTTGATGTAGAGTTTTGAAGGTTTTTGAAGTCTGGGAGAGGTTTGAAGCAACTTTACAGTAGAGCTACACACATTAGGAAAAATGTTTGATGGAATATAACACAAAGAAACCTTGAGCTTCTTCAGAACATGGATTCCTTTTAGTTTTTCAATCGAGTTGTATGAGATCCACAATTCTTCTAGAGTATCTCCAACTGCTTCCTGCAAGCAGTTAATCAAAGTTAAATCAAAGAGTTTAGGTGCTGTAAATCAACTAAATTCCCACTCACCAGTCCGTTTAAATTTTTTATGTTGTTGCGCCCAAGGGAAAGAATCTTCAAGTTTTCTATCAAAAGAGTATTTTAAGTAGAACATTTATGGAAAATCAACTATTGAAATAAAAATTTTAGCAACCTAAATGGAATGAACATAAAATCGTACATTTTTGCCAAATAAAAAAACTAAGCTCTGAAAAATTCAAAATATTTTCCTAGAAATACAATATTAACGACTTCAGTATATTTCAGGCAGCATTCACTTCTTCCAAACAATAGTTTATAGGCAGCAATCTACAGCGAACTATACAACACAAAATAAGAAGTCTTCTTACTAAGTCCGTTTAAGTTTGCAATCTTTTCAATGCAATTAGTAGACAGAGACAATTTTCTGGAAAAAAAGAGATGAGGTGTTAAAGTCATAAAAATCTACCATTTAAAATTGTTCTTACTCAGCATCATTCTTACTCGCAGGCAGTCAATGTTGATAAGGATGCATCCATTTTCTCAATGGGAGGAAGCTGTTGGTATAATTTAACTTCTTTGCATTCTGCTGCTTTCTGGCTCACTTTCTCCTCCTGTAAAAATGTAACTGTTATGTAGGGTAGCTTACTGCAGCAACTCAAATTAAAATTGGTCTGGAACCAGTAAACCATTCTAATCTAACCACTTGGTAAACAGGGCAGTAGAGCTGCTGTCAATGAATAGTAACATTTTTTAAAATTTCTAGTTCACAAGTTAATGAATTCTTCAGCAGGGTAATCATTCACAACAATCACATGATGTGAAACAAAGTGAAGAAACTTTCATTTCGCTCTCTCTGTACCAGTGGTTCTTAACCTTTTTGCTGAAAAGAGTCAAATCCAGATGATTTTGTTAGAGAGCCCAACTAAAAAAAATTAACACAAGTCCATTGGCACATTTTGTTTTTATTGCAAAACGAAGTCTGTTACCCAATATGTTAGAGGTGTTGTTGAAAGACTGCTAAGACCACACAAAAGGTGCTTGGGAGCCGCATGATGCGGCTCTTGGAACTGTGCTTGAGAACCACTATTCTGTACTTTTTTGGAGCATCATATGTATGATCTTTTCTTGCTCTAGACTGGAGGCCACATGGCTACTTTTGTAGTGAATGCTGCATTGATGGCAAGTCAATTGCAGCACGATACGTTAACCTTTTCCTTGCACACATTTAGTAAAGCTAACCATGAGCCTGGATTAGCCAAGTGCCATATTTTAAGTCTTCTGCATGACCTAACCACATATTGAACTCAGTCTAGTGGCAAATGTACTTCACACTGTACTATTAAACATATAAAAAATGTTGATAAACTTGTGGTTTACCTTTTATGACATTTATCATCTTACTCTATTTCAAACAAGATTTCACAACTAAGGAAACACACTTTTGCATGAAATCATTTTCTCATTAAATATTTCCTGATTGATTCAACTGCAACAATTTTGTGGAGATTAACTACTTCAGTGTGTTTGTATACATTTTCATATGTATTTCTACCATACCATCTGAAATCAACTTAAAGATGACTATCCAAACCTTCAGAGAAAACTAAAAAATTGTCAGGGCTCAACCTATGTTTCTCATAGGTTGTCAGCTGGACAACCTATGATTTTCAGTCTCCCAACATCTCCCGTATTAGCCACATTGAACATTTTGAAGCTTATTTACATCTAATAAACTCACAACCAAAAATGAATGTGCAGTTTGTCAAGGTTGTGGTGAACAGATGCTTAGGTACTGAATCAATGACACACCTGGGGTGAGCTTATTAAATATAGAGAAAATGGAAACCATATCCTCCTAAAAAGCCTGCATTTCATACTTGTTCAATGCATCATAGTGTAAACAGCTGTATATATGCAATAAACATTTAGTATCCAGTCACCACACTAACTTTTCCTCCAAAATTCATTTTTGTCCTTTTAACTCAGGTTTAAACAAAGCTTAATTCTGGTGAAATAAAACATGTTAAGCAAAAAAAACAACAACTAGAGAGATATATTCCAGTATCTGATATACACAGAGGTGGCTTATCAAACATAAACTGGCAGAATATGATAAATGTATAGTTGTTTGTGGAATGGTAAATGATGATGTTTTAGCTTATGTGAAACATGAGACATGAAGAGCCAAGGAATGCATAGCTAAGTGTTTTGAAGATGAGAATTACAATTAGTTAAAAAAAAACGAAGCAATTTGCAAAAGAAATAAAGATAGAGCACATACCCATTTTGCCAGAGCTTCTTTAATGCTGGTTCCTTTCGACTGGAAAGAAATATAGCTTTTTCAGTTTTCAACCCAATAATGGAAAGTACAGTGTAATGACATTGATTGCAAGAAGTTCACAAGCATTTATACACAATCAGTAAATATGACATTGTGTGTTATTGTTCCGTGGTAATTACATTGTTCATTATTTCCCCTCAGGGTTCATTCCCATATGTGTTATCTGTAAGTGTTGAACTAAATATGACGACGTACAAAGTGCAGTGGTACAGTAATCAACCTAATTCAAACAAACTTAGGCATTGGGTGCTAGGAGGTTGGACGTTTCTCTTGGGAAGTACATAGATTTATGCATCAAGTCTTGGGATTTATTTACTGTGGCTTAGAATGGTTTTAAGTGGTTCCTGGTGCAAGATCAATTTTGAAACTTAGCAGGAACAGGTAGACAGGGTTGTGCTCAGGAGCAGCCTCAAGAACCAGGGCATACCCTAAGCAACCCCAGTGGCTTCATACTAAGGTGAACTGTTGAAAAAATCCTGAGTTTTTCTTAGTCATGTTTTTTGACTTGCTTGCACTTTATTCACAACATGTTTTAAGAAATAAACAAACATAGAAAAAACACGCCAAAGCAGTTTGGCAACCTGCAGCTTTTGACAAGAAAACTATCTGGCATCATAAGTGACAGTATACAACTTTTTTAACCATTATATCAAGTATCAGTGAAAACATGTATTTCTGTTCAGGTTATAGTTTCATTTTTTGTTCCAAAATAAAGTGTGGCTATAACTAGGGCCATTTAAAGTCATAAAAGTCACACTTCTTCTGTGCTTTAGGAAGCTATGAAACGAATTTTAAAATAAAAATCACACCTCTATGAAGTCTACAACGAAAGTTATGAAGTCATAAAAAACCATAATTTCCATGTTAGGTCATAAATTCATATTTTGCATATTTTCAACCTAATTCAATAAGGAAACCATTAAAACAATCTAAAAATATCAGGTGAAACTATCATATCCCTAGGTCTAAGTTGCATCTTGCAAATTGAACCCACTTGGTCACCTTGCGAATGTAGGCAAAGACATAGGTGAACCAAGTTATTTGGAGGAAATGTAATGCATTGCCTAAAAATGCATGATCTTGCTGCCCCACAGAAATAAACTAATGCCCATGCATGCTTTTGAATTGCTTCAAACCAAACTAATGTGTATGTTTTGCTCACCTTTTGAGCTGTTTATTCTAGTGGGGCTTCAACAAACCACGGGGCTAACATATCTTATGCCTATTTTCACTTGTAATGCTTCTTTGTACAGTAGTTGTATGCTTTCATTCAGCCATTTTTGTTTGGTCATATAAAGTCATATTTTCTGAAAATAAAGTCATATTATCAAGTTTTTTAGGTCATAAAAAATGGCCCTAGGTATAGCACAGCATGCAAAAGAGTGAAGGCAGTACAGTATGGAATATCTAAAATTTAGACTTGCATCAACATTGCATAGCAAACAGGAACTTTAAGTTCTGCGTAATAAATGTTATCAAATGAAGTCACCAAACAGCGCATGTTTACATATGCACCAGGGTGCTGAAGATGAGCAACCACCACCTTCGACTCATCAGTGTTAGTACCTCCACCAGCAATCATCCAGATGGTCATCTGGAATGGATATCCAACCAACTTTGTTGCGGCCATTCAACTTGTCCTACACAAACTGTTTTTGAGCTTGTTTTCATGGATGTGAAAGGGTTATGGTAACCCAGACGCAGCTTCATTTAGGCTGACTTAACACTTTCTCCATCCAACCTAGTTCTTTGCAGAACTGGTGCACCCCAACAAGTGAAACCAGTTACAACCCAGCACTCCCTTCCCAACTGTGTGGATCATCTTGCAAACACCCTGCTTTGACTGCGTCGCTTGTTATCTTTTTCACATAGATTTTAATTAACTAAAATGTGTTTCATTCTTAGCTTTTCTAGGACACATGACATGATAGCTGTTCTGTTTTAGTGTCCTGACAGACCATTTATTTTGAAAATGTAAATATATTTACCCCTTTATCACCAATAAACTAAGACTACTACATGTGATAGCAGGGCAGCAAAAATTTACCTGGGAGCCAAGGCACTGGGCTGGGAAGTTCAGGAATCACTGCTCTATACCAATGGATGGATGCACGAAAAAGTTTCATGTGCAGTACTTACAATGTTTTTTGACCATTGCAACATCCACTCTAAAAATAGCAACATGGGCAAAAGTATAAAGAGTGACAAAGATCACTTGCAATATTCAACTTCCAGCCAGTACAATGCAAAAAAACTTTCTTCCAATGTACTAGCTGCCATAAAGCACACACAGAATAGACTGAAGACTGCACATTATTTCAAACTACTCCTAAAGTATGTTTTTAACCTTTAATATTTTAAATGCAAATAAAACCATGTATAAAGAGAAACTTAGAGTGAGATTGAGGCGTCATCAGAGTTAAAACTTCAAAGTGAAACAACAAACATGAAGAGTATTAAATTAGCAATTCCTTTAATTTGAACATCTAAAGATTTTGACAATTAAATCTATTGTATGAAGTTCGATGGAGTATTATCAATTTGGATCAAGTATGCATTGATAAAATTATACAAAATTTAGCACTTATTTCCACTGCAAAAATGAATTATTGGATATGTAACTTTATGAATTTTTAAGCATATGTTGCTCAAAAAGTTTGATATGGTTGTGTTGCGATCAGAAATCCCGAGCAGCATGTGCGCAAAGCTTCGCACCTGTGGCAGCAAGCAACAATAGAGATCATGCGTCGCGATCACTCTATTATTGCTTGTTCGTGCCACATATTTATGGTGTTGTTCTTCATGCACATCCCATTCGTGGTGAACCGCACATTCAGCGCTACACCAGTGGCGTGGTTGCAACAGTTGTTTCAATAAATTTTAAGCTAACCAGCTTGTTATCCACTATGGTTATGTTTACGACTGATTCATCAAGTTGAAGGTTCAAACTTTTGCCTAGTCACGCTAAAAGACCTTAAACATTTGTACTTGCAGTATCTCAAAAAATGCCTAGCTCTTGCCATCACAGCAAGGGGAATAACCATGGTCAGTTTGACTGCATGGCTCATAACATCTTTCACTTTCTTTGGCATCATTTTTGTAACAGAAAATAAACATGAAGAAAAATGTTTCATTAGCTTGCTCTAATGGATTAGAATAATAGACTATGATTCTCTTACATTTTGTGAACTAATTCATACACTTCTTGCAAATCACTTGTCTGTTCTATTTACAGCTGTTCAACTTAAAAATACTTTATAAATTGTTGATAGTATCATATGGCAAAACAAGCTTTAAATTTAGATTTAAAAAAACATGGCCTAGATCATTTGACCAAGAATATAATTTCATCATCCTACAAATTAAATAATAGCAAAAATCCAAACATATGGCCAATGACAGTTAACCCACAATGTCACACATAGCACAGTTGACAAAGCTATTAATCAAAGACAGAGCCCATTTTTCACATCTGTTTTTCGTTATCAAGAATGTCAGTAATATTAGAAGCCTTATAACTCGAACTGAGCACCATATAATTTTATTTTTACTTATTACCAAATTATATTTTAATTCATCCCAGGTGAATAAGTTTCTAATTGCAAAACATCACTTTAATGAACAATTGCTGCATTACTTGTAGAAAGTAGAATTTGAAACAAAATGCTTCGATGTATAGATGAGCACATCTTTTTAGTCACTGCTCCCAAGTTGTTTTTTAAATGATTAAAGTAATGCAATGATGGGTTTACTTTGCATAGAGCACTAATTGCCCATTAACAAAAAAGATACTAAAGAATTGTATATTCTTATCAACAATGTTTAGTAAGGTGTTAAGCAAATAAGCCACTTGGAATAAGTAAACTAACGATGATAACACAATGGCTGTGACCAAGACAAAATTGGACCAAAGCAATAAAACCTAAGTTAATTAGTACTGTGTTAATTGGAATTTTATTCTATTTGATAAAAGACTGAAAATGTGTAATTAATGTGAAATCAACTTCTTATTAAAACAATATGCTGATTGATTCAAGTGCGTTGTCTTCATGGAAAATTACTCCTGAATAGATTATATTAGAAACAGTGACGCATGATACTTAGAGCAGAAAATACCTGAATATTTTAATGTGGAAACTATGGCAGTTGTCGACAAAATATCATGCATGATGTGAACATGTTCAGATATGACAAAACAACCATGTATGACAAATCAGGTGAGATTTACTGGGCATAAAAGATTTCATCCAGACTGACTAGTGTATCATCATAAGCCAAAAAATTTTTGAAATTTCACGTTAGCATTTTCCTAAAAACAAGCAAAATATTGACCTCATTTTTTTTAAAGTCATCATCTTCATTTTGCTAAAAAAAAGCTTTCAGCAGGACTTTTTCACTTGAAATGCTTTTCTTGCCTTGAAGGACAACTTGTAGGAACACTGCAATCACCCTCAAGGTGCATGAGTCTATGGTTGAAGAACACAATTTCTAACAAAATCTTTCATGTGTATTTGTCACAGAATCTGGTCAGGATCTATTGCAAGATTGTAGTATTACAAGTCTTCAAAATATTATGAAATAATTACACGTTGATGTGTGAAGTAAGAAACTGCACACATAGTATTGGTTTAAAAAAGATTGTGGCTATAGGTCCACTGGTGGACCTTCATTTTGTAAAAATAATTCATCTGCTGCCCACCACGTGACACCATCCAGATAAAATGTTGAGTTCGTCACACTATTGACACAGTGAACACACTAGAGGACAAGTGTCTACTGCTGCTGTATGAGTGGTTGTCGGTTTGGCTTTTACCACTGCTGCTTTTGCTGTGGTAGTAGTGGTTAAAAAAAGTAAATAAAAACTGTGTAAAGTTTCCTAAGATTTTGGGTTTACATTTATGGTGCAGGTTTTAGAGTTTAGCTTTAAGCTTTAGGCTCAGGCTTTCGGTTCAGGCTTTTGGTTCAGGCTTTCGGTTTAGGCTTGCGGTTCAGGTTTTCGGTTCAGGCTTTTTCTTTATGGTTTAGGGCAGTGGTTCTCAAAGTGGGTAGAATCGCCCCCTTGGAGATGATTGGCAAGGGGGTGAAAAAAACAAAGTGGGCAATAGGGGGGCAAAACAACACAAAGGGGGTGAAAATGATCAACCACTAATCGATCATTAAGCTAACTTCAGTAGCCTACTATTATGACTTGTTAGTGTTTTGCATATTTTAATTCACTATGATAATTGTTGGAGGTTGTTGCTAGAGCAATTTATCTGTTAAATTTTTACTCTGGATCGTCAATGTGCCCGGCTAGGCGGCTACAGTGTGGATTATTTTAGGGCTGTGGAGCAGCCACACAAATAACACAGCTCCAGCTCTGGAGCTCTTCTTTTCATGAGTGGTGGATATTCTGGGTGATCAAGGTGTTCAGTGAACACCTGGAGATTAAGAAAAAAATTAAAAAATTGGTTTATGGGTATTCGTTAGCAATAAATGTCAAGAACTGCTTTTATTTGTATTGTTTTCTTAAGCAACGGATACATTTCTTAACACAGCCGAACGATTTTTGCTTGTCTGCTCAAGCATGACCACAGGCTGTTCAGTAGCACTAGAAGTTAAATAAATAAACAAAAAAAGAAAGAAAAAAGCCAGTGTAGCGCTTTTAAAACAGCTAGGTTGTTCACTTTGGCTGGTGAACAACTTGGTTATACCATGGGTTGCTTTGCTAGCATTTAGCTTATTCTGTGCAGTGGAAGCCAGCTGTGGAAAAGGATGGTTTCCCTTGTAGTGGGCTTGTGCGGATGGGTTTGGACTCAGGTTGAAACAGCCTAGTGTGGCTAGGTAGGTGGTGTGGTTTGTCTGTGTAATGATTACTTTGGACGATTTTAAAAATGAGAATACGCGAAGCTTAATATTACTGACTTTAGTTGGTGAGCCTGTGAAATTGCTGCCAAAATTTCCTATGTAACCATTTTAGCAACCCCTGCCCTCACCCCTTAACCAACTTAAACCATTTGGATATCTCCTACCTAATATATGTGGACATTCCCTAGCCCAAAGTGTTCTTGCATTTTTTCAACTGTTGTGAACAATGTTTAAGTGATCACAACAGCTTTTATAGCCACGATTTGATTAGTGGTGGTATGTTTGTTATCTTTCAACCCTTATCTGACTGTTCTAACAAAAGTTATAAGAGTGGACAACCTAGTTATTACCCTTTTACTTTAAAAAAAACATTGATGGTATTCTGAGCAAGTGCAAGTTTTGATAATTGTCTTGCTCATTTTTCTTGCCAAAAACGGCATAATTTTTTTCCAGAAGAAGCATGTGCTACTGTGCTTTCACACAATCTAATCTTCAAAAAATCTGTATAAACTATGATATTAGCAAACTATTATTTTAACCAGTCTTGTGACTGCCAAAACATACCACACAAGGAAAATGATTATATGCAAAGATTGTTACTTTACTGCAGCAAATCTGACTGTGTGGTTGATATTATACATTTGCCAAGTGTAGTATTTATTTCAAGCAGGCAGTGTTTCAGTTCAAAAAAGCTCATTAGGGTAGTTGGTGTGATGATTAATGTTGAAGTCAAAAGTGAGCAGTTGAGTGAGTTATCCTGCTTCTTTGTTGACTGAATTAGGCTAGCTTGTTCATGATACATGGAAGCAATAAACCAGCTTAATTCTATTTATACCGGTGATGATACTTAAAATAGCTGGTGAGCTTATAGAATGACAATACTTAAAATAGCTGAGGAGTTTGTAAAAGTTAAGGTAAATGTTTTGTAAAATGTTCATGTTTGGTATAAGAGTTAAGGTAAAAGGCTAAGTAGTTTGTGTGATGAAAAAGGTTGCTTGTACACAAATGTATGCAGTTAAGTAGTGTTTGCTGGTTTGTCTAGTACAGTATCTGAGGGCATGTAAAGTCATGTAAGTGGAATCAGATTAAAACGCATGGTCTTATTGTGAAAATGACCTTGTTTCATACTGACTTGGCTTTCTCCTGTGTAGCACATTGCATGTGTATATAGTAAATTTATTTTTGTTTAGTGATATTTTTATGCAAGCATGGATTATTCAATTTCCTCCCTGCTAGAAAAACCCTTCGCAACACGATCTCTTGAGGAAAAGCTTTGTATTGTGAAAACAGGAAAGCCCAAACCTGCTATGCCAAACCTAACCAGTCCATGCAGACTAGGGAGCAAAATGATAAATCGCACATTTTCATCATCAAGGTTTAATGAAGTAACTTGGCTTACAGGCTGCAATGTAAAGAACAAACTGTACTGTTGGCTTGTCTGCTGTTTAGTTCAGATCCCTCAGTTTGGAACAGACAAGGGTATTCAGATCTCACTCATTTATCTTATGCTGTGCGAAAGCATGAGGCCAGCAAAAAAACACATTGAAGCTTTTTTTTCAATGAAAATGTTTGGATGCCAGAGAATAGACACAGCTTTAAGCAGCCAAAGGTTGGCAGAAGTCTCTCATCACAATGGCTGGTGACCCTTTACAGTTTTGGCCCAGTTGTGAGCAGGACCCTGGCCAGGTTTTAAGGTTTGGGGAGGAAAAATACATTTTTAGAGAGGAAAATTTTTGTCTTTTGATAGGTTTTACGAAGATTTTTTTGGGTCCAACAACATTTGTTACCCCGAGGCTACAAGCCTGGTGAACACCCTACCAAAATGACCACCATACGTTATTCCTGACACCCAGAATCAAGAAAATGGTTGTTTGGAAAACTACATTTGTGTCTAAGCATTTAAACACAGACCAGTCCCAATTGACTAAGTGTTTTGCACTCGTTGCATGCTTTGCCTGTTGCAGTCTTGGTGATTCCAGCTAACAGCGCTGCCCAAGCAAAACAGGCAAAGAGTGCAAACACACAGCCGACTCTCATGTGTTTTTTCAAACACGCACACATTTGCATCAACACAAAAGCGAAGATGTTTTTAAAAACCCTTTGTTCAAAGAAATAATTATGACTTCTAGCAAGAAATTCACATTTGGCTTTTTTTGAATAGCTGAAAATTTCTGAATTCTCATCTTTTGCACTCATAATAAACAGTGATGAATCGCAAAGTTAAGCACAATTTGAAATGCCAAGCTTAGGAAAAAATAAGACTAGTTGCCGTGCTGAAAACAGATTTTTTTCCACAGATAAAAACTTCAAGAAAAGTCCAGATTTGTTTCCATTGATTTTTCTACCTTCCTGATGATGTACTGCTATGCAAAGCAATGCTAGTTTGCTACCAATTGTTTATAACTTTCATGTTATGCTACTGCTTATAAACATAATGTTTCCTAGTGAACTTTGCCAGTAATCTAGCAAACCTTACTTGTAAGCCTAATGGTTTCTAATAAAAATTCTTGCTTTACAATGGCGTGCCATGCATTTCACGCTTAAATCTGCCTTGTATCATATCTTGACCATACTCCCTGCTAACAGCATGACTACACAGCTACAAAAGCTATATGGATATTTTGTTATATACCTACTCATTATAGAGTAGTTCTTTTTAGATCGTTATACTACTGTAGACCCGGTTTGTTGATTCTGACTAGAAAGTAAGATGTTGTGGTAGTTAACATTTTTTTTACTTCTACAACAGTGGTTCTCATTCTCAACCATTTTATTGAAGGGAGCCAAATCCAGACCTACAATTTTGTTAGGGAACCTTATAAAAAATTTTACCACAAGTCAATTGACACATTTTCTTTGATTGCACAAAGTCTGTTACACAAAATATTAGAGGTGCTACTAGAAGAAACTGCCTATTGAAAAGAATCCTTTCCCAGCAAGGAATCAGGCACTAAGATCTTACAGAGTATATATTTCACCTACTAAGCAGGCATCATCAGCTCTTATTCAAATAGAATCTGTGACTGAAAGATTGCTAAATGCCACACCAAAGATGCTTGGGAGCTTCATGCAGCTCTTAGAACAATGTTTGAGAACCATTGTTCAACAATTAACACCATGTTTGCCAGCTACCATGTCACAGCCTTAAAGATTTAAACTAAAGGAACATCAAGGGCTTGCAGATCCATTGTTGCAGTCTGGTGTCGTAACTCGTAACAATCACCCTTAGTGTGCTATAAAGAACACACGTAAGTCTATTTGGCAAAACCGTTAGTATTTAGGAAGGAAGCTGGAGTCAGAGCTACCTCTCCAATGGCCATAGCTCCAGCTCTGGTCTTAAATTTTAAACTGAGATCTGGCTCCTGATTTTTGGTTTGAGCTTCGGCTCTAGGCAAAAAGCCCCTGTCCAGCTCAGTAGTCCTGGATTATTTTCATAAAAATTCCAAACTTAATATTAAAGTTGTAATGCAACTGCTTAGTTCAGCTTTTTAATGGCTTAGTTCAGCTGCTTAGTGCCTTCTTTAAATGAAATGCTTTAAATTTACTACCTTGTGCTTGCTTCATCCGACTTGGAAGGTGAAAATGACATGTCGAAAGGGAAAAGGAGGCGATGGAATAAAAAAGTTTGAGAAACATTGGTTTAGGGCAGGGGTGTGCAACAGGCGGCCCGCGGGCCACAACTCGGCCCGCCAAGTCATTTATTGTGGGCCTTGTCAACACTCTGATTTTTCCCCACCATGCATGAAAATCCTAATGTACATGAAAAAAATAAATTTTTCGTGTGGCCCAGCTACTGAGCTAGATGTCTGAAGTTGGTTATATGGCCCACCGACAAAAAATTTTGCACACCCCTGGTTTAAGGTTTAAGTTTAAGGTTTAAGTTAAGGGTTTAGGTTTTACAGTTTGGAGTGATGCTTAATTTTGAAATAAACTATGCTGCTAGCCTGAAGTATTAAATTGCATCAACACCTGACCTTAGGCTTTCTGCAGTTTAACTTTAGAAGTATAATTTAACCTGACTGGAAATGCAGACTAATTTGCAGCCCAGTGGCAGTGGTAGGTAGTTCTTACCTGAGCAGGCCACACACACCAAAACAATGTTTATTTTAATCATCAATGCATTGCTTAATTACTAAATTGGCTTGGCGTTAGTTTTGCTCTTTACGCTTGTGTGAGGTCAGCATTACAGTCATATCACTCATGTGGTGTTTAAAACTACAGTTTGCATGCTTTCACTAAATCTTGATTTACTTTTTCACCATTTCAATCAAAAGCTTCTGCTTGGAATTTACAGGGAAGGATGCGTAAATTATATGAAATCATTTTCCAAGTGAAACACTTTATGAGATGTGATTCAACAGCTTCACCCTGACCCTCGTGGAGTGTTATTGCTGAAACGTGGGTATATGCAATTGTGAATCATCGCCAAGTTACGAAAACAGAGCACAGCAGGCAGATTCTTCGCAAGCTTAACAGCAAACGCAAACTAGCTAGAGCCTTCCATTCTCTCTAGCTAATTTGAATGTTTACATCAACAAATATTTTTAACACAAGGAAAAAGTATATAACAGAAATACCGAAAAACACTACAAATATATTTATTCGCAAATGAAACCGTAATCAATAACTAACCACAAAAACTAAGCTTACCATATCGATTGGTAATGGTGTTTGAAAAAGCCTCGTTTTCGACCAAGGTGGCAATTTTCGACCAAGGTAAATCGTAAAGACGTTGGTATGGGATGCAGCAGGATGGTAACCGGTCAAACATCAAAACAACTTGTTTCAGCATTCATTTAATTTTTATTTACGTGTTTATCTCAAGGTTTTTATTATGACAAGGATTGATCAGTATACAAAAATAATGCATTTCAAACATAACATAGCGCGAAAATATCATTGGTTAATTACTGCAGGTGTGAATTGCACAGAAAAATCTAAGACAGTGCCCTCTCATGACAAAAAATTTTCAAAAATATTTCACCACTAGTGCGGCCACTGCACCAAACACAACCACCTCGTACTTATAGCCAACAATGATTGACCTAGTCATATTTGCCAAGTCACAAGCCCTTCGAGTCAGAGTTACTTTGAAATTTTTCGAGTTCGGTCAGGATCAAGTCATTACTTGGCCGAGTCGAGTCATATTAAAGTCACTTCGAGTCATCGATTTTCAAGCTCGAGTCAATGCTGAGTCAAATTAATTTAACATTATACCAGTGTTTGTTTTTTTACTACGAAATAGTATCCAACGAACTACATAATGGTGCTCAACAAGCACAGCTGGGCAGTTGCGAGCTACTAAAATAGCGAGCTAATTTTCCAGTAGCGGTGGTGAGAGCGCCGTTTTTTTTTTAAAAAGCAACAAATGTGGTAGCGAGCTATCACCATTTCACTGTTACCGCTATTCGCTACTTTGGCGTGAGCGGTGACAAAGGAAAAAGTTCACAAGAGCTCTTCCGTCAGGAGACGTTGATAATCACTGCTCTTTTTACTGTTTTGAGCTGATTTTGGATGATTTGTTTGCAGTAAGCTAGCAGCATTAGGAAAGATTTAGCTCAGGTTGCTTTTAATCTTAACGATAGATTCCACGTTAGTTCGGTAAAAACTCAGCACCAACGACAAACTTGAAACAGTTGGGATTCAAAGCATTGGCTACTGCTACTGGTAAAGTTGCATATGACTGAATGGAATGCTTGGAAAAAGATGGCACTGTTTTCAACATTTCGCTGCATGTATAACCACAGATTGTGTGTTGAAACATATGTCAATATGACAGTTTCTGTAGCTTGGTTCGACTTCACTATATTTGGCGGTATGCATAATTGAAGCACATTTATAAATCTGTCTTGAAGACAATGGCATAGTCAGAGGAAAGCAGGCCCACCTAAAATTTTTCGCCCTCTCTGGAAAAATATTTGGACATAGTTTAAAAAATTTTCCCCCCCTCAGAACACTCTTCACCCCACCTGGTGTCCCAAGCTAGTTACAGGCCTGTGGTGAAGGGGAGAAATCTGCTCAGGGCGCAGCATTTTGATGGCGTAAATTGAGGTTGGAATGTCACGTAACAATTATGAAATATCAAATGTCAGCAGATGCTAATAATTACTATTTACAAAATGTCGAATGCCACTCGCTGATACCCAGTTGCAAAATCTCAAGTTCAACAAGGTTCGCAAAGAGAGCAATTACGAATCTTAGTGACGTTTAAAGGCAGTGATTCTCAAATATCGCCCCCCGGGGGTCAGTTGGACCATCCAAGGGGTCGATAAATAGTCACGGGGTCGAATGGGGGTCACTGAATGGCCAGGGTGTCAATTAATAACATCTGGGGTCTACTGGAGCAATGAAGTCTCCAACTCAAAATTAGTGTTAATCGGGCAAGGAATTCACACGGCGTTTTTCAACAAATCAAATGAAATTAAGAGGGCTGATCACATCTCAGCTGCAGTAGTTCAAACGTACATTCGATTTAAATAGTTTTGTATTAAATCATCCGTTGTGATGGCATTATGAAAACTGTTCTGTTTGTTGCGTCACAAACAATATTGAAGTGCATGTGTGGCAGTTCGGCAGTTGTTAGACAGGTAGTACAGCCGTACTGCTGTAGGCTACGCAGTAGGACGGAGAACAACTGCTGGAAACCCGAGTGATTGCCACAGTGAATACCAACGCCATAAGGCAAGGGGTCTTCTGAGCCCATACTTATTTGCTGTTTACGTTGATGAACTCTCAATTCAGCTGGGATCAGCCAGAGTGGGATGCACTGTGGGAAATATGGATGTGAATCATCTGATGTTTGCTGATGATATATGTGTGTTCAACCCCAGCATTAATGGGCTGTGATGTCTTCTGAATATTTGTGGCGATTATGCTGCTGAACACGAAATCACTTTTAATTGCAACAAAACCATTGGTGTTCTTTTTTGCCCAATAAAGTATACACAACCTGCTCCATCAAATGTTTTTCTAAATGGTGTATGTGTACAATTTTTTGACCAAGTGAAATATCTTGGTGTGTGGATAAATGCATCATTGAAGGATGATGATGATATTCAGAGACAAGTGAAATCACTATACTGT
>JGI24022J15233_10002765_pt1 | contig 16765 bp, 7 predicted proteins | sample Ectturendosymbi2_FD_15233 | JGI IMG/M metagenome (IMG submission 15233)
GGGACAGTGCGAGCCACAGCATATGCGAACGTCGTGCGCAAGGCCTTCGGCATGGTAACACCGGCGGAAGGAACACAAGTGCCGCCTAAACAATCAGACGCTGCAGCTGTGGATCGCGACCTCGGTGAAAAGCGACTACCGAAGGACAAGTTTCACCTTCAGACATGACAGACAAAAAACGCTCACACCTCTTGCAAGTTCATCATCTCCTCCGGCTTCGGATCGGACGCCAACTCCGCCTGCAGTATGCGATCAACTGGCATGTCATCAGAGGGGTTGGCTGGGTCGCAAGACATATCATCTTGGTCCTTACTTTTCTGTCTTTCTTCCTGGACAGCTACATACAAAAACGTTAAAATTTACTGAATTCTAACGTTCAAAACAATGCATGAAAAACCCAGTTTACCGTATGAATAGTTGACTACGTGTAGTATTCATACCACTGCGTACGAATCTGCCACGCGTGCTGGCAAGATTTACTATATGTGGACGAAAAACAAACGACTGCGTCTTGTGAAGCGCAATGCTTCATGTTCACAAACCAAAAACGTATTTAAATGTCACCAAGAAGCAAAAATCAAAGCATTTTTAGCTGGCATTCATAGCGAGGTTCGCATAGGAGGTCCGGTTCTGCCGCTGTGTAAGTACAGATCATTAAAATACAGTTGCAAAGTAACAATTGTGAAGTGAAAGCAAGGACAGGCACGTATGAAATGCTTTTGTTGCAACAAAAGGTAAAGAAAGCTTTTATGACAAAATAACTAAATCTTTTGTTGGGTTATTATAAGCACTAGAAAAAGATTTACGCACTTTTTGCACTAATCAAGATTTTTTATACTTTCATAACCGTCCTGCTAATACTATAATGACCATTCACAAATTACATAAACAACCTTTCAATCAAGCGTTTTGCACTTATACCAAACGGCATTTTTCTGGTCAACTTCTCTTCAACGCACCGCGAAAAAAACTAGGGAATAAACGATATTACTGATATTCTTTACATAGATCGGTGAATCCCATCAATTCATTCTGATTTGGCACTGTGTCAGAAGAAAAGTTATGGGCAGCGTAGTGAAATCAGATTCCATACAAAAATTACATGCTAATTTACTAAATTGGAAATTAACACGCAACAACAACTTGGATCAGGGGTTACGAACCTTTTGAAACTGAGAGCTACTTCTCGGTACAGGTTCATGCGAAGGGCTACCAGTTTGATACACACATTCCGAAATAAAAATTTGCTCAAATTATGTTATCAATAAAAATTAAAGATATACATCAATGTGAAGACACTGATCATGTTTATGCTATTGTCTGAACAAGCCCGCGGGCACCATGTTGGTGATCCCTGACTTGGATTAACAAAACTAAAGCTCTCCATGAAACAAGACGACATCAGGCGTCAACATAAACACCATACCTTCCTTCTTCATTCCCATGGCTTGACACTTTTGATAGCGACAATACTGGCACCTATTTCTTTGACGTTTGTCAATAACACAGTCTTTGTCGTCTCTGCACGTGTATGTAAGCATCTTCCTGACAGTTCGCTTGAAAAATCCTAGAAATTCATCATACCGATCTGTTCTTACAAGCTAAATAATAGTGCTATGCATTTGCCAGACAAACAGCAAACTGAAAAGCAATGGCTTGATGAATTGCTAAAGTTTAATTTGTGGTTGCAAATTGGCAAAATAAAACTTTTAAGTAAATATGCATCAAAATTTCTAAACGATGTAACGTTCACATTGAACTCTACTTACCCTTGCAACCTTCACAACTGTACACGCCATAATGTTTTCCAGATGCACGATCTCCACAAACTGCACAGATGTGTTTTGACACAGATGGAGTGTTTGTGATAGAAAAAGGATTTGGAGCAGAATTATTGGTAGAAGACAACTGTGGAAACTGCAAAGGTGCAGGAGCACTTTGAGGGGGTATTCCTGCCTCCTGTTTGACAGTGATGTTGTCAAATGGCCTGTTTGAGATGCCTATAAACAGTTACAACGATATTTCTTTATAATATTATCAGTTTGCAACAGTGTGCATTAGCAGAACTACAACAAGTTCTCACGTTCATTTAAAAAGTCATTTAATAAACTTCTACTTTAACCCCAGTCAGAGTTACCTTCCCATTCATGCAATGTTGGCTGGCACTTTTTCAAAAGCCAAATGGTTAAAGCATAAGAATAAGTGTTGCTGCTTCTTTCAAAACTATCTTGTGCAAGAAATGCATGTGCTTTTTAGGCACACCTGCTTGTTTCCAATGTTTTTAAGTACAGTGTGAAAACAGTTAAGTTTTATTTGGGAAGTACATGGAGAATGGTTGTATCCAACAGGGTTGTAGTGGGCAAATGCCTGGGTAGTGGAAAGATTGCCTGTGACCCAAGACGTTTTTGTTGCTTAATGAATCAGCAAACACCCCAAATCAAAAAAATTATGCTTTAATGATATGAACAAATTATACAAAATTGCATGCTGGCTACGTTTTCTCAGAACAATGACATTTTTATGCATTTTGTGGAACTTTCTTGTTAAAATCTATCAACACTGTTGACCAAAATAAATGCATCGTTGCACCATGACAGATTTGTCAAGACCTGGTAATTATGCAGTTATATTTAGTAATGTGGAAAGTAAACATATTTCGGGTACACAACTCTGATTAATTACTGTTCACAACATGTGCACATTGTACATGTTAGGCTTTGTAATGCAGTAGTATGGGTGACAAAATGAGGTTGGGGCCTGTCTGACTCCACCCAGTATTTTTCAATGGGGTCTGAGATACAAGGGACAACCACACTGTTTCACTGCATTTTAGTTTTTGATACGAAGTACATCATCTTCAAAATTTTGCTGAGTGCCTGATGTTATCAATAAGGCAAGCTTAAGATCATCTCAACCTCGTTGTGCCATTATACCATACATACTTCACTACATTTTTCACTGATGGCTTGATACAAATATCTAGCTGTGACAAATTAATGAACTATCTGTTTGCAGTAAGGAAGAATGTTTTTACCATTTCAATCCTTTTAGAAATTGTGCAGAAAGGGCATTCCAAATGATGTCACACAATCAATCAACCATGTTGTAGGTCAGTGTTTTTCAACTGGGGTTCCGTGGAACCTCATGGTTCCATGAGTTGCTACCAGTGGTTTTACCAAAACAGACCAAAATTGTCTGGGACAAAATGCGCAACCACAGTTCTAAACGGTTTAGCAATACCAGTTTCACAGTATTCTTGCCACTATGAATCGCAATGAAAACTCTGTTTATCAACTGCTTTGACTTACTGCTCCCTTTGTGTTACAGAACCCTATCCCATGGGGTTCCATAAGCACCGCAAACATTTGCGGAAGATTCCACTGCAGCAAAAAGGTTGAAAAACACTGACGTACATAGTAGGCCTACCATGCAGCAGGTTGTATGAGTACCTTGACAGTGGTGGACAACAGACAGACATCTTAAAAGCCTGCTTTATTGAAAAAAGAATAACCGTATTTTTCGAGCCATAAGGCACAGTATCAATGATTGAATGCTAACTGCTCTGTTTTCATTTTTGTGAGGTACACTGGATGTAAGGTGATTGTAAGGTGCATTAAATGAGTGTAGTCAGGAGACTTGGCGGAGTAATACATATAGCTCTGTGTAGAGGAGTGTCTTGGAGTAATATGATCTGTGCTTCAACATTAAAGTATGTGTTAGCTATTCACGGAACCACATGTGCTGCTCACTGCAATTGTTGTTGGTTTATTGAACACGATTGGTGATAGACCGATATATCGGCCTGATATTTGGGTTTTACCGATATATCGGTATCAGTCAAAATGGCTGATTAGGTGTTGACAAAATGCTGTTATATTCCTCATGCATGCATACAACTTGCGCAAGAAAGCACAACGAAGCAAGTCAAGACAGTTATCTTGCAGCAACACTAGCAGGTGCCTTTTCATAAACAAGCAGACAAGATGAAGCTTCGAGCACGCGTCGACCGTCGCAGCCGAAACAAAAGCATCATTCTTCATTATTAATCAGATTAATTAAAAACCATAGCAAAATATTGAAATTGCTGCAATTTGACAACTTTTAGCCCATAAATCCTGATTTTTAAAGTTTTTCAAAAAAGGTAAGCCATAAATACATTTAAAAATTTTGGAAATATCAGTTATCAGTATCGGCTATCAGTCTACAATTGGCCAATATATCGGTATAGGCCCCAAAAAAGCCATACTGGTTGATGTCTAAACACGGTAGACTGTTTACAAAAAGTGGTTGTGATTTTGAACATATGCAAAAGCCTTCATTAAGACAGTGGAGCAAACCGTCATGTGGCTCATGACAGTCTTCGAAATCAAGCACGAGCAGCAGTTCACAGTTACAGTAAGCTGTAACTAGCAGTTAAATAAATAGCACTGTTTACCACATAAAACTGTTTCTACGTGAGAAAGAACAACCTGTTTCATACATTAGGTGCGCTGCATTATAAGGTGTACTTTCAATTTTTGAGAAAACAAAAGGATTTTGAGTGTGCCTTATGGTCAGAAAAAACATGTAAATGTGTGCAGAACAGAATTAGGATGCTGTACACCTCCAACAAGTGTTTTACATTATCACTAAAACCCCAGACCCATTCAACGTATTCTCACACAGATAATAAACAAGCACCAAACCAACTGTTATGTTTACAAGTATCTAATTTGGCTTGTTTACGCAGGTTTAATGGCTAAAACCTAGTATAGAAACAATATTACAGCAACCGATGATTAAAATGAACTCATTTTTGTGGTTCACAAACAATTGTTTTCTTTAACAGCAAATGTTTATCTTTATTTTTGCAAAAACTTTAGTAAGTTTAATTTTTTGATTAGTGTGTACTTTCTAAAAGTCTTGTGTTTTTCAAAATTTGACAAATAATAAAATTTTCAATTTTTAGGACATTTTACATATATATCAACTCAATTCACATATTTCGTTCAAATGCAGTTAGCTGGTAAGTTAGAGCAGGGGTCTGCATATAATGGGCCGTGACCCAAATGTGATAACTTTCATACAATCTTGTGCATGAAATTTGCTACTGTCAGTAGTCTCAAAATTGATAAGTGTTTTCCACAAAATTACCATGAAATGTTTGGGTTGTGAGAATTTAGAAGTATTTTTTGAGTTGAGCCAAGAAGTATTTGCAGATGTTGAGTTAGAGAACATGAAGCAGCAATTTGCAAAGTCAAGTTTGTTAGCAATGTTTGGGTTTTTTAGCCATACCACTGAAAAATGGGTATGTAGTTTTGTTTTGCTAGTAGCAGAACAAACCAGGGCTTAACATGGCATTCTATCGAGAAAGGCCTAGCAAAATGATCACAGAGCCTTTGCTGTGTTCAACTGTCATGGAAAATAATAAGCTGTGTTGTAATGAAAACAGTGTACAATAAAAGTACATATTAGTCTCACTTGAATTTTTTAACAACTTCAGCCAAGGTGCGATTGCTCTCCACTTGGATTCAAATTTACATTGCCTGATTGTTTAAATTTCAGTTTCTCCATTCAAAAGCTATTCTATCATTGCTTCAAAGCTTGACATAAGGTTAATGGCTAACCATACAGTTTTTTTTTATTTTTGTAAAGACAGGTCGTAGCTGCCTATTTTTCAAATACTTTGACTATGACCAGCCCAATTACAGGTTGGGGAACTAGTCTATATATATATATATGTTAAATCACATTTTCACAGCACAGCTTGAAGTAATTAGTGTTCCAGACAAAGCACTCTTTTCTTACTAAAGCTCAAGAGATGTTTTGTACCAAAAAATGCTAACCTTGACTTCCTGAGCTGCTGTCAGGTGCTTGCTGTTGAGTAGAAGAATGACCATTTAGTGGTGAATTCTACGCATCAAAAAATTTAATGATTAAATTTTTTTTCACACTAACACATCAAAAACAGCTGATTGAAAGATCAAGATCTGTAAAGTTCATACAGAATAGAGTTCTCAAATATTACATGCATACTTTCTATTAACTCACATTAGGCCAGTCTGTAGCTGGCATAGAGGCCAAGCCTTGGTGATCAGAGGAAGGCACAGGAAGCATCATATTGTGTCCAGGAAGGTTCAACATGTTGGGCTGAGCTGCTAACCCAAACTGGTGTGAGTGGACCACAGAGGGTGGTATCCCTCTCAGATTCATGGACTGCATTCTCTGAGATGCAGCTTGAGTGAACATTGTTGTAATCCCAGGAGGTGATGAGGTAGGCAATCCACTGGTTGGTAAAGACATCTTATAATGATAGCTACAATTTCTCAAAGTCTACAAGTAAAACTCATACACACATTCTACTGATAACAACCATTTCTTAATATACCTACAGATAGACATAAACTAGAAATATCATAAATCCCAAGACAAACTTTGTACAATTAGTTGTACACAAATGGCAACATTTCTCATTGAATATTTCATTGGCCAAATTCACTCAACTTAGTACTGAACAAACAACACTCCATACTTTCTGCACAAAAAACTAGTCAATGACACTATAAAACACTACAAATGCAGATTTCAGAAGGATCAAGTTCAATCTAAGATAAGATGTAGAAATATTGTTCTAGCACAGTGGTGCAAAAATGCGGTCACGCACTCACACTGCATGACCAAAAACTGGAGTGCACAAAGGGGTTTGCAGCAACGTAGCACATATGCATAATTAAAAGGGATAGGCAACCTTATTTTGTCTGTACTAATGTTAAAGAAGACAGCCAACCTCATTCTTGTCTGTAAATAAGGGAAAGGCAGGAAACCTTAATTCTGTCTGTAAATAAGTAGAGGTAAGATATAAATTGCATATTTTAATTCCTTAGTTGTTTACACTTTACACTTCATTCATATGAATGCTGTACGGAAAAGCTTATATGTGTGCACTACTAAAAATTTCTGTGTGCTACTAGCATTCACATAAAATTTTGCATCCCTATTCTAGCTCAATTCTTCACATGCCGTGGTGGAAATCTTTCTTTGATCTTTACCTATGTAATCATTTTAATCAACTGAAAATTTGCATTGGTTCCTATTACTCAATCAGACAACGAAATTACATGGTCTTTGCTGATGAATACCACCATTATAAAAACGCCACACAATCTTGCAGATCATTGCACGAAGGAAACCAGCTGAAAATTGTCCATCTTCAAAGAAACATCATGCTGTTGTTTCAGCTGGAATTAAAACAGGCTATATGTCAACAATGCATAGTTCAGATGTTTGCAACAAAGCATGTAAAAGCAAATATTTGCTTTTTCATCACTCACATTAACACTTAATACAGTAATAAAGCAGTGCTGCCGCATAACACATAATTCTATAAATTTGTTTAAAATGCAAGTGAAATCTTCTAAATTTGCTCATGAATAACAATTACAATAAATTTGAGTGTTTTCAAAACAGCTATGCCACATGCATGTATCCTGCACTATGTTACCTTTTGCACAACTGACATTAGATTGTGCCACATATGTTGTCAAAAAATATCAGCGTGTAAAAAAATGGATTTTTTTATGATTATAGGTATAAGAAATGATCTCTTTGTAAAAGTGCATTTGTGAACTGCAAGATTCACCATGATATTGCTCAAAACCAGCAAACAAAATCAAAAATTTTTTTTGTATTCTTTGCATTTACATTTGAATGCCAAGTGAATTACTGTTGCAACCCCTCCGGTGGTGTTGTGTTGATTGTGTGATTTACCATGAATGGGATGTACTAGAAGAACAACACCATACATATATGTGGCGCGAACAAGGAATAATAGAGTGATCATGGCATGTGAACTGTTGCTTGCTGCCACAGTGCGAAGCTTTGCGCATATGACGCTCAGAATTTCCGATTGCAACATTACCAATAGGTTTCTATATTAAAAACAAAAGGGGTATCAGAGGAATTGTTTTGGAAAAGACATTCATTGTGCAATATTTAAGTCACAGTTCGAGCAACAGAATACACAAGTACAATCGTGAGTTGTCTTTATTAAATGAGGTTAAATTTATACACGGAGGTCATTCCATGTGAACTGATCCAGGCCCTGTCACCCAATATTTCAGATTTTGCTCAAATTTAACACCTTCGGTGCTGGGTGGAATTACATTTAAGAAATGCATGAACCACTTTATTCCGTCGCTTTGCACCACCACAGCTTGCCAGATGATTGAGCTAGAGAGCTGTTCAAACCCTCAACAACTGTGAGCCTTCTAGTTAGGATTTTAAAAAAGTTGGAAAGTTTTCGATTTTGTTTTTCTTGTTGGTGACATCATTAGTGGGGTACTAGGTAGGTGTAGGCATTTTGGCCCAGGTTTCCTGGCCTTGGGCCCCAACCACAAGAGCCAATTTTTTGACTCAAGCTTTGAGTGGAAACTAAGCTATAATCCGAGTCTTAAGAGCCCTTGATCAGCTTTTAGCGTTTCTGGTTCAAAATTTATGGCTGCAAGCTGTTGTTTATGATAGAAACAATACAGCATGGAAATATTTTACATTATCATTAGTAGGAAGAACCTCAGGACACCTTTTTACTGATACCACCAGTGTACTGAAATATAGAAACTATAGTACCTACGATGCATGGAAGTCGGTCACACCAGAAGTGATTTTTCACTCAGTTGTTAAATACACCTATGAAGAAACTCACAGAGGAGAGAATGATTTTGATTTGAGCATATGTGAACTAGAGTCGTTTATTGCTATCCAGTAAGGTAGAGCAGGGCTTCTCAAACAATGGGTCATGACCCCATTTGGGATCACGAAACAAACTGGCTTGAGAAATGACATGTAAAAGTTTTTGCAAACTTTACAAGAAACTTGAAAGTAGACCTGCAGTGAATCTATTTCTACTGCATTTTTATAGACAACACCAGGTTTCATGTTTTCAGTTATTTAGCCTACTAGGATGTCTGCCATAGCAATCAAATAGTAATAATTAACCAGTTTTTTAAGGAAAATGTTAGGTACCCAGTATGGACCCAATTTATCTGATTCTAGGGACCCAATGATAATTTTCTGATTCTAGAAACCCGATTTTCAATTTTAGGGACCCGAATCAGGTCCCTAAGATGGCTTAAAAAAACTGATTTAACTAAGTACAAGTTATGTGTTGTTACGTCTTGATTGTTTTAACCTACTGACCAATACTGACCTCATTGCATTCATTCTGACACGAGGGCACGCTTGTGTCTACAATTCGAGCTCTAGTCTAGGGGCTGGGATAACTGCTTTGAGAACACACTGAGTAGTTTTAGACTAAAGTTAAGAGCTTCATCACAGTTTCAGAAGTACTTTGGAATTTGATTCAGAAAAAGTTGGATATATACCATACACAATTAAAATTTCAGTAGGCCACACACCTGCCATACCCAGCATGAATTTGCAGAATTATTCAATGACAAAACTTTGCAACTGGAATTTTCAAAACAGAGTTTGTGATTTTTGGATAAGAACAAGAAATGTATACACAGTCATTTCTGATCTAGCCATTCATAAACTATTAGCCTTTTGCACAATGTATTTGTGTGAAGAGGCATTCTCAAAATTGGTAATCATCAAGTGCAAAAACCGATCCTTTTTGAAAAATGTTGAGAATGTCCTTTGTCCTCCATTGTCTTGTATAAATCTATACATGGATGATTTGTGTAAAAATCAAGTGCATCCATCCCATTAGTTGTGCATAAATAACTTCTATAAACTGAAGTTTTTTTTGTTACGTGGTTGTTTTATTATTGTAAAGTTACTTTTGTGGGTTGTGTGCATTTGTATGATTTCGTCATAGACAAAAATTCCTCTTGAGATTTGTAATGGGATATTTACACATTAACATCTGGGACAGTGGTTTCCAACTGGGGGTTCCTTGATCCCTAAGGGTCCGAAACAGGATTTTTGGGGGTCTGAAATGCAATTTTCAAGGGTGAGAGTTTGTATGTTCGTGGATGTAAGGACCGAGATTTATAAAAGATTGCAAATGATATTTCTCACAGAACAGCCAGCCTAATTATTCCAGCTAACGTTACTAAATTAATAATTTAAATTGCTAAATGGGTGCATTCCTATTTCTACTTCATGCTGCGGTTACAACGCTGACGATGGCCGGTGATGTGATTGAAAAAGTCTTGTTTCATTTGAATGTTTGTGGTGCAATTATGCAAGATTGTTGTTTGATTCTATAGTACACGACAGGTTCTGGTGATCAACCACGTAAAGTTACCAGAATGCGTGTACATAAGTCCTGTGTATTCTAGTTCCCTTTGCAGCAACATATTTGTGCGAATCTAGATATTCCTTTCTACTTTATTTGAAAAACAAGAATGGGAATTGTTTGAAACCCTCGAACAATTGGCACATCTCTGAGTAATTGTGTGCCAAGGTATAAGCGGATAATTGCAGAGAACCATCAATGAATGAAAAAGTCAAAAGGTATGTTTCTAATGAGCAGTAAGGTATAAAAGTTACACAGTACGACTGGGTGTTTTCTGTCATGTTGTCAGAATAAGCCTATGTATTACAAGTACAGTAGAATTTGCCTAATTCGTCACCTTAAGGGGATTAGAAAAAAGTGACGAATTATGCAAACAGGTGAAAACTCTATCATAGAAGCTCATATACATTATCATGGTAACTCACATGATACATAGTGCTCTCATTTGCAGTAAAATACAAGTTTATGACGTTATGGTTGAATACAACAATTAATTCCTCTACTCCAGCGGCCCCCAAACTTTTTGGATGCTGGGTCAAATTCGCAATCCTATCAGCATCCGCTGGCCGGACTATTTTGTGTATCGAAAAAAAAATACAACATGCATAACGCTAGTGACATTTGTATTTTTCTATTTATTTTCTTTGCTCATTAACATTTTTGCAATGTGATTTATGAAACTACTTCTTTTGCTACATAACACTTGTAGGTTAATATTTGGTTTCATGCTTGATGCTGCAGTAAAGAGAGGATCGTGCAAATATGCATCTGAAATTCTTTTCATAACTGCCAGAGAACGTCCATGCTTCACACTCCAAATGCCCACTACAATTTGCTAATTTTGCAGCATTGATGCAAGCAAAGGTACAGTAGAGTCGACAGAAGTTTAGGCCCCAAGACAAAACACATGTACAATGCAGGGTTGGCATGTCCTGATGGACCAAAAATGCCAAATCGCTCATCAAAATATAGCAAACAAGCCGCAACAGGCCGATGGCTGACGGTTTTGAATTACCTGGATGAGTAAAGGCAAAATTGCAGTGTTACTTTGGAACCAAGCCTGGAAGCATTGCATATAACTGCTGTTTTAATCTCCGGTGCCATCTACTCTTATAGAAAATTCTTAATAAGAAATACCTATAAAGATTTGAAACAATACAGAAACAGGTCGTGAAAATGCAAACATGCACCATGCCACAATTTTAATTACTTTGAATCTGGTACACAAGCAATTGATATGTTATATATATCACATGTCACAAAATCTACCTACAGTATCACAAAGTGCAGCAGTCACAGAGAACCCACAAAAATGATATCAGGCTTTCCACGTTCGCATGGACCACGCACGCCAAATCGCTAGGCAAAATATGTTACATAGCAGGGGTACACAACACAGGGCCTGCAGGCCAAATGTGGCCTGCTAGAAGTTTGAAAATGGCACGCAAGCGATTTCCTGAAAGCAGTCAATGCTTTTCAAGGTAAACCGAAGCACTTTCAGCAGCAATTGTCAACTGACAACATGATGCAGTTCAAAGCATGTCTCCTTTTATAAATAAAACTCAAACAGACTTGGCACCTGACTTTGAAAAATTCATGAAAATGTGTGAAGACCTTCATGAAAACGTTTGAAAATGCATTCAAGATCTTAATGGCCAGGAGACACAAATGAATTTGTTTCAAACACCATTAGGTGTGAACGTAGAAAATGTTAATGGTACTGACTTCTGAGATGTGTAGTCAAACGAAGCTTTGCAGAACCCTTTCCAAGGAAATTCATTAATTAATTCTTTCTCCCGACTCAAATAAAAGACGTATCTGGCGTTGTTGAATAATGCAAGAATCTGGATTTGTCAATTTGTAAGCACATACTATTGTGAACAAGCCTTCTCAATCATGAAAATAAACAAATCTAGGCTGCGAACCAGGGTAATAGATGAACATTGAGATGTAGTAATGTGTATTGCTATTTTATCGTGAAAGCAAAATTTTTCAACTTTGGTCCAATGAAAACATGTACAGCGCAACGTTTTTATCCACGAAATATTTTCTTATGTATGTTATTGGAAATGCAAACAGTTGTTTGTTGTTTTGTGTAATAAAGAAGTTCGTTTTTACTGTATGAGCAATTCATTTGACATGGTGTAGCCCGGAACTAGGTTTTAAGCAAAATTTTGGCCTGAATATCCATTAGAGTTGTGCACCCTTGCTATATAGCTTCAATAAATGTCAAAAATGCTGAAAAAACTAAAAAATTAAGCTCAAAAAGACAAGTTTTTAAAAATATCAAACAACTTTTTTTCTGTTAACACTACTGAAAAAAGCCAAAACATTCCAAACAGCAATTTTTCAAGTCAATTCGCTTTAAATAAGGCCGAAAGTCTGCAATTCGGCATTAAAAATGCCAACTTGGCAACCCCTTGTAAAACATCAGGGTGCTGGTATGCAGCAATTTCCAACAAAAAAAGCAGCTATGACCTAACAATTTTTTGTGTTTGCGTTTATATGTCCGTGTTGTTCGCGAACTACAACATTACAAACAAATGGCCTATGTCCTGAGCAAATCACTGTTCAACTGAATCTTTTGCAGTTGAGCTTTAGATCAAAGTGGAAAGCTTGGTTTGTTTTGTTTTTTAAAGCCCACTGGGATAAAACTCTTAATTACAGCAATAGCTTGTTGTCTTTTTGTGTAATTACATCTCATATTAATTTATCTACACAAAATCATTACATTACTAAACATTCCCAGGAAAGCTCGCGGGCCGGACTTTGGGGACCGCTGCTCTATTCTATTTGGACTCATCTATTTAATCTAGCATTTTTTAAATCTTTTACAAACTGCAAAGACTTCCCATATTCTCTCAATGGGAAGTCAGGTCGGGCTTCACACCTCATGTATAAATTCGGTAAACAAATAACGAGGTGCAACAACTCTCAGATAAAGATCCTTAATTTGTTTGAATTCCCACACGTACTAGCTGCTTAAACATCAAAAGCGACACTGCAAATGACGTATTAGCTGAACAAAACGCTTCTCAGGGATAGAAAGTGGTGACGAATTAAGCAAATTAACAAATAGAAATGTACACAAAAGGTAGGAATTCTGTCGGGACTGACGAAAAAGTAACGAATTAAGCGAATTGACAAATTCAAGGATGATGAATTAGACGAGTTCTACTATAGTAATTTAAAAAGTGAAAATACTATAAAATCGGACTATTTTTGTGATTTCTATGCTTTTTTAAAAACAAGGGGGTACAAACGTCACTTTAATTTTAGGTAAGGGGTGCCAGCTTCAAAAAAGGTTGGGAACCTATGATCTAGGATATCGATGGAGGGGTCACATAGAAAAACCTTTTTCAAAATGGTGTCGCAGAATAAAAAAGTTTAAGACCTGAGCTAGAGGACCTTCTTCGAAGATCACCCACTTCATTTTCTTCACATGCAAACTTCAGGCTATGCAAATTGTTTGGAAACAATGTCACATGGAAGATTTATTGCTATCGTGAAATATTTGAGATTTGATCATAAACCGAAGATGCTTTGGGAGAGCAGCAGATTAATTTGCACTAATACAAGTTGTTTTCTAGACATTCGCATCCATGTGCCAGTGAAAACATATCTAAAATTGAGCGGATAAATTAGCTCTTCTGGTGACTATTTTACTATTAGCGAACATTTCGCCCACCTATTCAAGTGTGTTTCCTCAGGGCAATGTTTTCCAACCACTGTTTTTTTTAACATGCAACTTACTAATAACAAGAAACAATGAGCAGTATGATGTTCAAAGACAAAAAACTGACCATCATGTTATAGGAATGGGTGACAGCATGTCATAGAAAAAAAACGTAGAAATGTGAAATGAAAAATTCTAGGAGATGATGAAGTATAACAACATAATAGAGTGAAACCTACACAGCAATGCACAAAAAACAGTTAAATAGTACGAAGGTATAGGGCAGCTTTGTCTAACCCAAAAGGCTTAGTAAGCCAAAAATTATGTCACTATCTTAACCAGGGCCGCACACTGAATAACATATTAATGAGGGCTGCACACTGAATCTTACTTTGAACTTAGCAAACTAAATTTAGCTAAAGCCTATGTCTTGAAAGCATTCGAAACCTAACTGCAATGGTATCAGACGTGATAATGTGGCACTAAGGACCACCTGCAACAAAACTTTCAAATTCAGGATTATCAAAATAAGGACAGGTTGTCAGTTCATACAATACTTTTCTACAGCGAAACCTAAACTGGGCCGCACAAAACCTTCAACTGGGGCCGCATGCGGCCCGCAGGTTGGACATAGCTGGTGTAGGGTAAAATAGAGAACAAATAAACAATTTCTATGTAGGTTTTATTCTATTTATTGCGTTGTTAGTATAATTGCCTTCACATAGGTGAATATCATTAATTTTATTAATGGAAACATAATTAAGGATAAATTAACCAATTTTGTTTGTTTCAGAATTGTGTACAAAACTGGTAGCCTTTGCATTCATTGGCATCCAAAAAGTTGCCCTCCGTTTCAAAAAGGTTGGTGACCTCTGTGCTATGCAATTAAAGTCTGTTTCATATCAGATGATCTTCAGCATGATGTGCCAATGTTTTATTGTCATGCAGTTTAGAAAATAATTCTTAATCTGAAGAAAGTTGTGTCTTTTACAAATAGACATGCAGCTCAATATAAAAATTGCAAAAGCTTTTACACTTTCTGTCCACATTCAAAGCAGATTTTGGCTTAGTAATTTTTTGAAAGAAGTCACACAAATAGCTATGCAATGGCATTAATGGTAATGTGAAATTGTCAACTGTATCAGAAAGTATACACTGTGCAGTGTACACACATTCAAATCTAACAGTAACAGATATGTTGGCACACTGCACTGAAAAATTTCTAAGTATTTTGTTAGCTTTTTAAAGGAAACTGTTTTCCAAGCAGCAACAGGCAATGCAGCTTCCATTTCACCAATCTTATGCTTTTAACGGTACAAAAAACTTCCATTACTTTCATCCAATTCGTCCAACACAAATTGAAATGAAAGGAATTTTGTCCTGTTGGCACTTATTCTTTAGTTGTACAAACTTCAACCAGTTATCAAGCCAAACCCATATTTTCAAAAAGGAAATTGTTGCAGCTGTGTATGAGAAAACATGGTACACTAGTATAGTGCAAAATGTTGACCAGGAACACGTAGATGCTTCAATACAATTTATGCGCCTAATGGATTTTCTTCTTTTTGTTTTGGTCACAAGAAGATGATTTCTGCTGGATACTAATGCAGCCACCCTATTTGCACTATTGAAAACACCATGGCTATAATCAGCTTGTGGCAGCTACCATGTCCTTTCAAGATCAATAACAAAGATAATGAAAAAATTTGAGGAAATTAGCTCTATTGATGCTGCTACGTCTATGGACATAAATAATATAGATTACTGCTCTTTTACCTTGTATACCACAAGAGGTTGTTGTTAGGAAGAATTTCATTGCTGTTGAATTGTTTGTAACATGCATGTCAACCATAAGGTCAACCATGATAAAATGTTGAACCATAAAAAGATGGTGAATTTTTTAAGTCAATAAATTCAACGACTTCTTTTGAATTATTTGCAGTGGTGGAGTCTTGAGACTTGGTCTCGGTCTTGAGACACGTTTTGCAAGTCTCAGGCTTAAAGGTTTCAAGTCTCGGTCTCGAAGGCTACAAGTCTCAGTCACAAGCCTATTGTCTTGAGACTTCTTGCAAACGTTGCAATGCAAAGATAACACTTTAAGCTTCTGTAATTCAACAAGTTCTTTTCTGTTGCATTTACAGGTAAGAAACAACCAAAACAGGCCAGAAAAATGCAAGAAATATGAAAAAAATCAACTTAGAAGTGGCAACAACCTTTTTTTGAAAATTTTCAGCAAAATGTACAAATCTCAGTCTTGAGTCTCAGTCTCAAAATTCAAGTCAAGTATCGAACTCGCAATTTTTGATGATGTCTCAATCTCGAAGTTTTAACAAGTCTTGGTCTTGACTACATAACTGATTGTTTGACTAAATAAAAATAATCCCATCTTGAAGTGTGTATCAGGCAATACCATATGGGTGAATTTGAAGCAAATATAATTTATATGTGCACGGGAAATACGATTTATGTTTGTATCAAATAAGATAAGATCTGTGGATAATGCAACTCTGGGTTTTAAATTGATTGGAATGATGAAGAAAACCAACTTGATAAAATGATTATAATTGTGGTTACAATTAAGAAAAAAAAGAAGTTACTGCTAAATATAACATAAATCAGATGACGTTTTAGATTTCACAATGGAAATGCTCATTTTCCTGACCATGAAAACTATAAATGTTATTTTTTGTTTAATAGTAATAAGAATTGGCCTTTTTATCTAATTTTTAAACATTTCTCAACATATTTTTTATCTTTGCAAAGATTCGGCAAGTCTTTTAGTCTGAAATGAAAAAAACTTTTTTGGTTGGGGGTTGTGGATTTTTACTGAGTGACATCATAAGTGAAGCAGT
>JGI24022J15233_10002767_pt1 | contig 16760 bp, 7 predicted proteins | sample Ectturendosymbi2_FD_15233 | JGI IMG/M metagenome (IMG submission 15233)
CGAAATGTCAACTAAAGGGGGACCACTTTTTGCATTTAGCTTGCCAGGGGGGGCGGCTCGCCCTCTTGCCCCCCTGTCAGTTACGCCACTGCTTGTAAGCACTTTCACTCAACAAAATATGAGGCCCAGTACAATGTGAACCTATGGATGCAGCCTCAATTACAGAACTTTCGCCGAGACACGTCTTAAAAGATTAGTTCTGTAAATAAATTTGAGTTGTGATCGAAGAACCTTTATTTGAGATTAGCAATTTGACATTAAAATATTGGCAAGAAGTCTTGGCTGTCTAACACGAAATTTCTTCAAACCTGGGACAAGTATTATTATTTATTACTGTCCAAAAATTTCAACATTATTGCGAGAAAAGCAGTGATTCCTGCAAATATTTTGGTAGTACGGTTTCGATACTGTCTTACTCAACCTCAGTCGTACCACAGAGTGTTTCCTGACCAGGTGCGCACTCAGTTTTTTTCCGATGACCATGCCTTTCATTGATTAAATTTCTCTGGAAAAACAACAACATCTTAAAAGTTCACAAGTACACTGGTGTTTTCATAAGCCTTCACGGTTTTTGCGCCCATTTCACCGTCGATTCAAATCATATCGCTATTTTTACCGCGTGTTTTAGCGCTTCATTCGTCAGACTGTCTTCACAGATCCTATCTGTAACTATTGCTTTCTGGACCTGAGAGTTCCTGTCGAGTTCATCTGCGACGCAATTACTTTTACCACGTACTGTTTGTACGTGTTGCTCTGTTGCCACTTACCACCAGTCCAACCAGCGACTGAGCGTATGCTGACTGATTTACGGCTTGAACCTGTCTTTGGCAAGAGCAGCCTTTTTTGTGCTGTTTCAAAAAGCGCTCCAAGTAATTTCATGTGTCCAGACGGTTGTGCTGCTCAGAAGCTTCAACATCTGTCTATTGGCAACAGCAAGATGGGTGTGCTGACTTTATCAAATTTTTCTTCGTGATTTATGAAACATCTTTGTTTTTATGTGACAGAGTAAATCGCGCCTCAAAAGGCATCGATTTACCGATACAATGGAAACCACTACCGGACATAAACAAAACTTTATCTCGCCTTCGTGAACTTGTGGATTATTTATCTCCACAAGCATGCGCTGCTTAGGAAGCTTGGCAGGAGGATGAAAATGATATCGCTGGTTTTTGAATAACTCAAACCTTTTTAAATGGGGCCAAAAATCGCACTGAAAGCATTTTTTTACCAACTCTTGTAGCATTTACATTTTTTCAGAGAACCAGCCATAATACTTCATGAACTTGCTGCTTAGTGAAGAACAACTATCTCAATCATGGATTTCTTTCACAGTGGTGCTTTGATGTGCCTCGTCCTGCTCTAAATACACTCCTACTGCTTCGATAGAGGCGTTTACGGTGCGTATCGTTGACGTGCCCTAAATACGCTAAAAAACGCACCAATGTTTCCCCAGAATTGCAGCCAATTAGATTGCTCTGAAGACGCAAGTAATGAAGAATACAACAACTTCTTCAATTTCAATGCAAACCAAACCTACAGTATTTTTGGGTTGTCAGTGATTGCTTTTAAAGCAAGATCGTTATCTCGCAACAACTTTTTGTTGTACTTACAATCTGAGCATTGCCTTTTCCATTACACAAATACATGGTTCAACAGTTTGAAATCCTTACAATAGCAACCTGATTATGTGCATGCAGAGTGGCTCCAGAGAAACAGCCAACCAGAAACTTAAACAAAATTTGATTTGTTAATCATTTTTGCTGATTGCTACTCACCGCACCAGGTCGCTCAGCAGCACCAAAGTCAGTCCCTCTCAAAATTAACGTGAAGCAGTAAGTACTGGCGCCACACGACTCTTTGCCTGTTTCAGTTTAAGCGCTAGTTTGTTGACCGTCAACTGGATCGTACTTTGCCTCCGCAGAAAACAAAATCTGAAGAGCGAGCGGTGCTTTTGTTCATAAACAGCGTGTTTGTCTTAGAGCGAGCGACGTAACTTTGTACATTGAAACTCCTCTTCATTCAGATTTCATTTAAGAAAGCTTTGAACCTGCGAAGTTGTTGGTCCAAAGCCTCTCTGCATTCACCTCTGAGGGTTTTTTGTTTATCGAGCTTAGGCTTATTCCGACAATATAGCGAAACACGTTTTTAATCTTTCTGTTGGCCAGAACGCAGCAACAAACTATTTGAAACACAAGCTTTTCAGAATACTTAACACCGTTGTGTATGCGTGGACATTTTCTCCACATACACTGACACTTCAACATTCGTTGGCTACTTGTTATAGAAGATGACACTACCACACGCAGGAGTGTCGTGTACTTCCACATCTTGTTTCGTTCTGGGATTGCTTTATACTCATGTCGATTATCATCTCGAATGGAATAAACGCTTTTGGTTGTTTCTTTAGAAAATTGATAAAACCAACTTTCACCAAAAAAGTTGACTCGAAGTTCGTTTCCGCAGGTCGCGCGTATTCTGCCATAAATACAGGGGTGTTTTTTATAGTCTGCAGAAGGCAAACAGTTTTCCAATTTTCGGATCACTTCACTTGTTTCATGTTAAAGCTGCTTGCAAGTTTTCCGGTCAGTTGTTGGACCACGATCGATCTCGCTCTTTGACAAGCCTAACTAATTGTATAAATTCCAAAGGTTTTCGTGTGCAAAACTTTACCAATCAAAATTATTTTGCTACAGGACATAGTACCCGACCAGGAACTTCTGTTTCGGTGTCGTCAAACTAACAAATGAGAAAGAGATCGCTGGTGGTCCGGTAGCGGCGGTACTGCGTTTTGTGGACCTTGACTACGGTCGAACTACATCAGGTATTTCGTTTATTGCAATCTTTCGGAAAATGATTACAATTTCAATAAAAAATTTTTTACGTGTTTGAAGTGAATTTTGCCTCGAATTTTGCCAGCGAAATAGTTGGGGTCAATGACTATCCCTGGACCCCCACCTCCAACGCCTGGAGTTGGAAACTTCCAGCGCCACCATCACTCAAACAATTTCTTTGTCTTATTTGGAAACTATAGAAACCTTAACCAACGTATAATCTGCGGAACTGCTTGTAGACACTGCAACAACAGAAAACTGAAGTTTACTTGCCAACTAATCCCATTTCCCAGAAGCACATTTTTGTAAGATTGGACAGGTTATACGCTACCTGTACATTATCACGAGTGAGGTATGTATAAGGCAGGGTGGCGAAGGCCACATGTGGAAATGATATCGGCCTATCGACCTGCGGTTGAATGGTGAGCGAATACGTGATCAGTTGTGATTTCTGGAATCACAACTTTGATTCAGCTCTGACTCGAGGTAGTTTACTTTTGAGTTTTTCAACAACTAAGGCGCCACATACCTATAAAGGTAAAATAGCATTTCGTCGATGGCGATATCATCTAGCTATAAAAACAAGCGCCCAAAGAAAGCAGTTTCTTAACATCCACACCTATACGCTAACACCTCGACGCTTTCAATTCTCTTGAAAGCTTGACAACTGTTTTGGGCATCGACGTGCATTATGGGGATCGTTGCTATTACAAGCACAACATTCATAGGTGCTGTTGCGGAATCCTCGGTATTGACGACGGTTGCTTGGAAATACCATTAACACGACTATCAACGCACATATCTGCTGTTTCACGCCAAATCTAGCGTGGCAGGAATTTTTCAAATCATCAATCGGGCTAAAGTCTCTTCTGCAACTTTACGTTTACGTTTCAAAAAATCTATGCTCGTGTAGTTTCATCATGACTACGTCCTTCCCACGAGTTTCGGTAATTGCTCAACACTCGGCTTGACTTACAACGGTTCGTTCCATACAAACCTTCCTATTGTCCAGTCATTTTTTCCGCTACCGCGACAAAGCCTTTCCCAAGCAATTTACATTCGTCATTTTGCTCAGTGCATTGTAATAAGCCGATGGCAATTTGTAACGAAACACAAAACTTTTGTCAAACAAACATAATAAAGCTTTTGACTTCCTCAAGCAGTGGAAAGGGTGCAAATTTACTGCAGGCTGAAATTTTGTCATCCAGCGAAAAGAGACTTGTCACAGCAAGGCTCTAGGAATAGTAAGCCAATACTTAAGGTAGAATCAAAGCTAGCGGAAGCCAAAAACGGGTGTGAATCAAAAATTCGTTTCCATTAAATTTCTTTAAATGCATGAAAGTTTTCCAGCTGCATTTATGAGTCTATCCGTCACGTGATGCATTACAACTCAATTAGTTTGGAGATTAGTCGCCACAAGCTTCAAACTAAGGTTAGGAAAATTACAATCTGGCAGCGACACTTTACAAAAATTTATTAAAACTAAAACTATTGATTGATTTTAGCAAGTTGATCGCAAATTTTTTTGCATCTTGTAACGTTCTACCTCAAAGATCACATTTCCTTCAATGAAACCCAGCAAGGTGCGAATCACTCATGAACCATTTATGGAACCCTTCATCCCCTCTACCCACGAAGAAATTCCTCTTTCCTTATAGGTTTTTAGTGTATAGATATAATTTGCTTAAGAATGTGACCTTAATTTTCACACCACTGGAGTGTATGTCGAAAAACCANTTTGACGATTTNGTAAAAAGGATTTATCCAAACGAACAAGCACACAACAAGAGCGCGGCAAGAGTACACGGATTNCGGTTNCTGCTGAAAAGGCAGCTGGCATGCCGAAGGCCATATCCGGCTCTCGAAGTTAAACTAATGGTAGAGATATGTTCACTCTAGCAGTCATACGCATGCAAAACTTTCAGCAAGACTAACCGCACCTTGCTTGTAACCAATTGCTGATATTTTGATTAATAAAACATCTGTTTTTGAAAAGTTTAGCCAAAAACTGGCTTTAACGCTGTTCTTAACGACAAAATTTCAGGAAAAGTGCTTTCAATGATGGATCTCTTACAACGGTCTCGGTTTCGCTTTCGAGCCTTTTGATGCAAGCACGGCATCAACATTCATCTTGGCTTCAAAATTCTCAACTTGGTCTCTGCCTTAGCTGTTCTCGAAAATTATCCAATATTGGTAATTTTTACAAATATTTTAAAACAGCAAGAAAAAAGCAATTATAACAAAAATTAATTTCATTTCTGTTTGATGTAAGACCACGAAGCTGGTTTTTAATGCAAGTCTTTGAAACAAGCTTTCTTGTTAACATAAAGAATTTCTTAGGAAATAAAGATTAAAGCTCGGCTTAAATTTTGATGTCCGTTTTTGTTTTGCTTCCCTGCAGCATTTTTTGCTGCCCTATAACTTTTTCGTGGCTCTACGAGAAAATTATCTGCTTTCTACCTTGGCTTCCAACGCTTTCACAGCACATGCACCTAATAACAATCCAAATGGTCGACACTCAAAGTATCTGAAGTAATAAGGACCGAATCATCGTTTCCTCAGCAAGAAAACGGAATCATTTCATTGGCAACTCTAGTGTACATTTTATAAAAGATTTGTGAGGCNGCTCAGATTAGTAGTGTGNTTTTTCTACTCCNGCTCTGTCACAGACCCGTCGTCAAAGAGGCTGAGGTTGTTCAGTCTTTCCAAGAGAAAGTTGAATACCCATTTTCCGAAAAACCACATACACAAGAAGAATTATTATTACCTTGTTCCACTTCAAGGGCTCGTATGTTATTTATCTCTAAAAACAATTTTTTCTTCGAAAAATGCTGTTCTTTTCGCTATTCATGTTGTTGCGTAGCATTTGCCACCAAGTTTCAAATCAAGCAGATAAATTCGATCTTCCAGCGATTATTTTGACAACATAATGAAATAATCGCCGGAAGATCGAATTTATCTGCTTAATTTTTTTTCGGTTTATATCAACAAATATCAAAACAAAGTAACTTAAAATATCTTGACATTGTGTTTGATGATAACTTAATTAGAAGCCTCAAATAGAAATATTACTAAAACATGTTTCTAAATCATGTTGAATTTTGTTGAAATTAAACCGCCACGCTAAAATTTCAGTGCTCAGATCCGTTTATTTTGCTCTTTTTCCTTCTTATCTAATTTACTTAATTTAGCAAAGAGCAAATAAAATTACCTTACTTCCTCTAATTAGGTTGTGGAATAAAGCTGAAAGAACCCTTAATTATAACAAAACGTAAACGAACATTCCCTATTGTAAATAACGAAGTTTAAAAATTATTGATTTATTCAAATTATCAGTTCCCAAGTTAATGCACTCTTTTGGTAACTGTGGACTGCCTGAACACTTTAACATTTATTTTTGAAAGAATGCACCAGCACGCAATTAGCAAACAAAGATTGCTTCTTCATAAAAACAACATTTAATAAGAATCAACACATCTCTGAGTCAACTTTGTTTGAGTTATATTGCTCCCAAATTTTGGTTTGAATTTATAAAAATTGGAGTCTTTTTCATCTTCTTAATTAGGAAAACAATACAATTTTTTCTCCTCTTGCCAATATGCCAACTGAATCTTCGTTCGCGTGTTTGTTCAATTCCTTTCAAAGGTTTTATTTAACGCTTTTTTCTGCATTACTCTTTGTTTTTTCAAGTGTTCACCCCACCCTGCCTGTACTTAGGGATGCTTTAACTTCTATGAAAAATTAAAGTTATTGCATTTTGTTACTTCATTTTCCTCGTGAGAAAAAACGCTTTTCTTAAGATAGCAATTCTAGGCTAAATGAGAAATGTAATGCTCCAAAACAATATCTCAGAACTGTAATACAGTAATAATCAAAGCCCCCAAAATGGTTGCGAAATGACCGTCGAGAGCGATAATGGGAATTTTCAATATAACCTGTAAAAAGGCGAGATTCCCCCTTTAGTATAAGTGATGTGCCAACAGCCTTGATGATTTTCTCAATTTTGTTATACTTTTCAGTTACTTAATTTTGTTTGATTATTTATTTTTCTGTGAAATTTAAAAAAAAACCTTTAATGAAAACAAAGAAACACGGAATTATAGTTTTTAATAACTGCTCTGAAAATCGGGTTAAAGATACTTCTAACTTACTCCAGAAGAAAAAATAACCCGTACAACAAATTGCACCTATCAAAGCGTGTCCATTGACAACATAAAATCAGTTGTTATAGATGTTGTAAAGATTATAAATTTCGCCTACTGAGCATACATAGCTTTTATAAGTTAATTGGCTATTACCTCAAAATACTTTTAATTAATTTTAGCTTTTTTACTTAAAGATGGAGCTGAATCCCAAACCCATTAATGGCCTTACTTCTTAAATATAAAACATTTGCTCCTTCGGTTGTGAAGCTGCTCAGAAACTCCCCACAATTATCCTGACGGACAGTACAGTTCCTCAATATTTTTTATTTGAAAAAACTGCGAAACAGGTTTAGTGATACTCTTCTCTTTGAATTGGTCCTTTCAGTGGAGCATCAGGAGATCAGCTATAACTCTCGGCAACATGAAACGTTGCTCAGCACTGCCTTCTCATTCCCTTCTCTGAAACGTGGTCTCTCAGCACTTAAGCGCGGACAGAATTTTTCTGCTGGTTCTTTCAGCAGAAAAATCGGCTCGGTCGACAATTTACAAACCTCTCAAGTTTGGACGTAGAACAATGCGACGCACCAGCCGAGCTTGCCTAATGAGCTACACTGAAAAATTTAAAACCAACAATGACACTCGCGCCGTTTCTAGGTACGAAAAGCCCAGAGCGAAAAATTGACGCCGACGAGCATCTCAAGCGCTCTCAAAGAAGACTGGGCCTTTATAGCGGGTTAACTAACCGAAGCTGACGCTGATGGCCCTTCAAACTCTGGGTAAGAGCTCCACCACACTGCGGAGTAAATAAGTCTGTCTGAGGCAGGAACGGTTCAGTAATCAATGAAGAAAGAGCACAGCTTCACATTTTTTTCATTTACGGCAAGTTCCCCATAGCGATGCTTATCTTCCTTCTTCGAACTTTTCTCTATGTGGCATGCTTTCACGCAACCATTTTCGCAAAACAATTGCAGTTAAATATAATCAATCACATGTAAGATGTGAGTCACGCTTAGGATATTGTAGGGCATTTTTCTTAATCTAATTTTTCTAGAACAGAGCGATGGGGAATTGCTGAAGAAGTTTTCCTTTTCGACGTTAGAAACGTTTTCTCATGAATATTTTAACAGTGGAAACAAAATTAAAATCGAATCTGATAACTTTCAAAAATACTCTGTTCTGCTCCGGTAGTCAATAAATTTGGTCACGTCACTTCAACTATGTCTGACGTAATCGAATTTTTCTAAATCGTTTTCCCTTACTCAAACGAATGCTGGTGTTCAGCATTGATCTCTCGCTAAAACTCCAAACTTACGCTTGCCAGCATGGCACAGAATCCAAGTTACTGACACGCTTGCACTGGAGTAAGGAAAGCGGACTAAACAATAGCTGCTTGCCAAATCGTTACCACTTTAACCATGGTCCAAGATAACGCAGAGGAAATGGAGATTGAAAGCCAACAAATTCCAAGATTGTTTCCAAATTTATAAGTTTTCGAGCTTAGTTAAAGTGGATCCTAACAGTGTTGGAAACTTGCAAACATAAACCATCCCGATTAACTGCAAAAGATCCCTTAAAAATCGTGACAGGATCTGACAAAGATTTTCCTTGCAAAGAAAAGCAACATTTTAATTTGATAAGTAAAGGGCAGTTTTTCCATGACATGAGTTAGTTAGATTATGAGCCTGTGTTCCTTACTCATCTGTACATCAACATGCATGTGTTACCGATGTGATACGCTTGGACTACAAACGGCATAAAATTATCAACAAAAACTTTGAACCTTGAAAATATCAATCTGTAGGTATCAGCTTATACCATGAAAATCCCAACAATTGTCAGTGAAAACCCCGATAAGGTACAACGTCATGCCGAGTTTCGTGCTGTAGAACGTTGCATTTAAGCCCAGTTGGATTAACAGAAACAAAGAAAAGAGCGAAATAAGTATCAGTAAGGAACGAAATAGGAAGCGCAGTATATAAAACTAGCGCTTCGTAAATCTGATCTCTGAAGAAGTTTTGGCTGAAGTCAACATGGAGTGGCATTTTGATAAGGAGTGCTCAGGCTGTTTACGTTGCATAAAGCGTACATAACTTTATATTGCATAGAGTGCATATAATTGAACGTTTTCGAGCTTGCTTAGTCCCAGACATAATTGCAGATGAACAATTGCTCTGGTCAAAAGACAAAATTCCTGAACATTTATTGCAGCGGTCGGGAACCTATGGCTCGCGAGCCAGATGTGGCTCTTTTGTTGACGGCATCTGGCTCGCTTGATATTTTCGTAATACGATTGTTGCGAATGAAATGTTTTCTGTAATTTTCCATCTACCAGACTACAAAGCCATCAGCAACGCCATGCAGCACCAGAAGTCGCATTAACAGTTAGAAGCATGTTATTAAAGAGAAAATTCAGACATTTTCCATTGTTTGAAATTGTTGGTTTTGCTTAAAAATGCACACGTTGGTTAGTAAGTTAGTTGCATTAAGTGTTGAAAAATATTATATGGCAGTCACGGAAATACAATCAAAAATATGCAGGTTTCATGGCTCCCTTAGCCAAAAATGTTCCCGACCCCTGATTTGTTGCATTGCCAGTTGACCGTCCATGGTGAAAATTACGGCATTTTTGTGCCCTGTACTCAATCAAAAATTTTACATTCCAGGTTTCACAAGAGTAGGCATACTTTGACGGAGCTCTTAGCCAAGCTGGCTTTGTAAAACCGTAAGAGTCTCACAAGCATCGTGAATCAACATAAGCCCAACTTCTTCCCAAGGTTTTCGAATCTTCCATTTTTGGAATTTCAAACACCCTTATCCTTTCAAGCGTTTAATGCGTCTGATCTTACTGTTAATTTTTTGAAACAAACGCTAAGTGGTGGGTTACGCAGAATCATAGGTAACATTAATTTTTGGGAAAAAAGAAAACAAAGACCCGAATCCTGTGTATGGAAGGAATCCTTTCACAACTAAGGATCATACACTAAGATCTCAACAGAGTACATATATTTCGCCTACTATATTGGCAGTATCAGCTCTTATTTAAATGCTGTAGAATCAATCCCTTAGGAAAAGAGTGAAAAACGAATTTTCTCACTTCAAAGTAAAGGAAACAAGCAAAAATTACAATAAGTGAAGATGTACCTTAAGTAAAACAATATTCACTTTGAAACATCATCATTATATCACTAATCACTAACATACAGTTGGAAGAAAAGATTAGTTGCAGGCATATGTTGCGAAATTATAAAATTCAATTCATAAATTAACCAACTTCAAACAATTTAAAACTCACTGTCATTGCCCCATCATCTTTACAAACTCTGATGGATTCCTATCCTTTAAAAAATCTGAAGTTCAATTATCTTGCGTTTGGGCGTCACAGATTGCAAACTCGACAAGGCATAAGTTGTGCCGGTTACTCAGGTTTCAATGAAAAGCTTTTTCACTTATTCAATATTTCCTAATTTTGTAAGTCATATTAAAATATGTCCTGAACCTCGGCTAAGCTATATACGGCTCTCTTTGTTTCAATAGCTTTGCGTTGTGAACCTTTCATTTCAAAAACATTTTGCTTTTGCAATTGTCAAAAATTTCCAAAAGTACATTGAACTTCTGTTATGTACAAAAACCGGTTGTACACGGTAATGACGTTTTCTTCCACATACATCATTTTTTGCCGACATTTGTTGTAAACCGCCCTATATATATTAATTATTAGGGACCTACTGACCAAGCCAAAACGTACTTATTGAACGTCAGCTTCTCATTCCTGCCTCATTAACTGCGAGAAAACAGTGTATCAGTGCACTATCGCTTACACATGGGAAAGAAGCAGCGCAAACCACTAGGCTATCGCTTAACGAAAACCTCCTCGTGATAGTTGAACACCACACAATAGCCGTGTTTGGTGTGTGGAATTAATCCTGTTATCACAACGTGTAACAAGACTCCAGCGATGACACAGCAAGGAATGCAAAACCGCGAGCAAGCAGGATGAATAACAGAGAGCGAGTGGCCCACGAGCTATTTTAATGCTAACCGAACTTCGCACCAGAGTGGTGTTTTAGATTGTCACTGAACATTATATTGCTTCTTTTAAAGTGTGCAGGCTTGCGAAGAACACTTCTCTGACGCAGGGGCGTATCCAGTCAGTAAGTTTAGAGGGGACGATTTCACAAATATTCGGTAATCAAGTCTCATTATGAGTTCACTACTGTAAGAGAGATGAAGTATACTTCACAACACTGCTGTGACAAAATAATTAACGGCAAAATGGCCTTATATCGCGAATGCTATTTTCCGAGTTGTACAAAATCAGGGTGAATAAAGTTACTTTCGTAGGTTTCAGGGGAGACGGTCACCCCAATCGCCTTTGCTCTGACGTAGTTGTTTTAACTACGCTGCTGTACCAAACTTTTGTATGAGGCATATATCAAGCAATAAATCTTTTCATAAATTGCTTAAAAGTCGTTAAGGCGTTGCTATAACGCCTCCATTCCGGAAAGGAACTGATACCAAAAACAAATCTGGCATTTTTGCCGAAGATCGCGGAGCTCCTCACCAATTAAAAAAAACAAAGCTATGAGTACCTTAGTTGGAAGCAGACGCTGATCACTCACAAGATATTAAAATTTTGCTGTTTTAAAATACTGTTAATTTTCAAGCATTACAACGTCCAAGTCCAGCGATAAATAGCATTTCATCATGGGCAGTGTCAAGTAATGTTCAGCCAAACGCTTCCTAAATACAAATGTTACAACAAAATTGTGCTTTACAAATCATTTACTTGGACAGCGTCACTGCACTTAGCAGAGACAGCCAACCCCTACTCTTGCAGGGCGTAATCACGGCGTGCCCCCGGCTCGTGCCCAATACTGCTGTAAATAGCTGTGGAATTTCGTTAGTGTAGAGAGTAGTTTGAATTTGTTTGTGTTGCGTTGGAGGAGTTAAATGTTGGCTTCACGTTTGATGCGATTAGTACAGCAGCGGTAAAATCGGTCTTAACCGATCTTTCGAATCTATTATCTTGAACGACGTTCTCTTTGTTTAGCGTGGTTGGCGCGAGTGCACAGTTTGATTTATTGAGTAGGCAATCTTCAAAGCGCGTACTAGTGTACTGTAGCTTGAGCTTATGCTGCACTATTCGCTAGAAACCAGTGTTGCCCACCTTGCGGTTTTCCCGCGAATTTCGAATTGTTTTTTCTGAATTTGCGGATTTTTTTAAGACTTGCGGGTCGCTTGTTTTTGGTCTTATTTTATTCGTAATTTGCTTGCTTTTAGGCTTGCTTTTTGTAAGTTTTTGTTTGGCGGNTTGCTTCTTTTCTGAATTTTGTGGAACTTTTACTGCTTCAAATTACTGTAAAACACAATTTGGGAGTGCTTATGTGTAAATTTGCTCATTTTGGGCTTGTTTTTTGATATTTTCCCACTTTTTGTTTTGAATTTACTACAGTGACAATTTTTGTAGAACGAGTTGGGCGCGAGTTCGCAGGTGCTTTGTTTGATCACAGCTTTATCGAATGTACTGATAGTATATAACACTTTGGCGAATGAGCGCCCGAGTCACCAGTGACAATAATCTTACTTGCGTTTAAACTGTTGTTTTCGCTTTGTTGATTTGTGATTAAAACGATCGAGTTAAAACTTACATCCTACTCTATGTCGCATGCTGCAACAAATAATTCTCAAAACTTGTTCTTATCGCAATACATATAGTTGGTCCCACAGTATATGTCATGTTTCACGATACGTACTTCAGTATAAAATCTCTCTCAATGGGGGCAGAGGCGAATCCAGGTGGGAAGGCGATCGCCCCCATAAAACCTAAGAAAGTAACTTCATTTTAAAAAAGTTACTACGAATGCCACTACTTACTACTACCAAATAATACTTAAATCGCCCCTACCGTTACTATAAGCTGGATCCGTCACTGAACTGAGGACATGGCGAACGCTAGGACATGATGCTACTGCAACAGAATTACAGGTGAAAGGTGATTTAAGTCGAAATGGAATACTTGAAAGTTATTCACCCAATGCTGTGGACGCTCAACTCCTTGAAGCTTCAGCTTGCTGCCAAGAACAACCTCGGTTCAACACCGAATGTTCGAACGCTGCACTGTACGGCAAACGGTCGTTGTTTCGGTTTCGTCTAGCAGCAGCGATAAAACTATCAGGCTACAGGTCGATTGTATTAGCACTTTTTCATGCGTCATTTATTGGCACAAAATTCATTTCAATAGGATATACATCGTCGTTCTGTTCAGAATCATTGTTTTCGATTTTTAATGGATACATTGTTATGTGTCCATCCTTGGTGTCTCTATCGTAATCGGCGCTAGGTTCGCTTTGCAGCATTTTGACCAGTTTTTTCGTGTTCTTACCGACTGATTCCTGTATCGATTTTTGTGTTATGCATGTTGCGAACCGAAGGTTCTGCAACAAATGTATTAATCCAATACGTGTAACCCTTGCTAGCCCAATGCTATTGAGCTCCGGTAATGTTGGTGTGCCAGAGGGCTTTGACTAGCTTCAGATGGATTCTTTCGCATGTTCTTTCACTCGTTGCGTTAAAAAATTAACGAGTTGTTATTTCGAGTATTGAAATATGTATAAAAACAGAGACTCACCAATACCAGTTCTCCCCGATTGGGTGAAATCACTGGTGTAGGAGGCTGGGGTGCAGGAGGATGAAACCGTATCCCCAAAAGTTTTGATTTGGTGAAAATCCGGGCAAAACCCATGAAATCCGGGTAAAATCCTCTAAAATCAGGGAAAAATCTCTGAGAACCTTATAAAACTCCCTGAAAATCTGAGCAAAAATGGCGCCCAACATAGTTTGATTTGAAACTAATGGCGCCCGAATTGACACGAAGAGCTTTTTATGGGAGGACACTTTTTTGAAGTATTTTTCGAGCAAGTTTGGGAGAATCCGGGCAAAATTTCTTCGCACACCCAAAATTTTGCCTGCTCCTAAACCTATGGGTGAAATGATTGACATCAAGAGCAAGGCTCTACCGATTCTGATAAATGTTGCTCGAAGAAGTTTTTGTCAGTCGTTCTGGAAATGGATAGCCTGAGGTTGAACACTGTATGCTATCACACGCCATTAATTTACTGTCATGCTTCAGTTGCAAAGTCCCACATGGGCTACTAGCAGCACACAAGAAACACAAAAAAATATGTATACTTCGAGCAGGATTGCGAAGGCCTGAATACATAAATGTAATAAACTGAGCAAAAAGGTTTATGCACATTACCTTTTCTGAGAGTATGATGAATATATTTTTAGGTCAGAGGAGTTTTCACGTTTCCAGAGCGGTGTATGCTGACGACTCTCAGTTGGCATACTGCGCTTGTTTTTAAGTCAGTTTCTGTCTTTCATGCATTCGCTCCAAGCATATGCACCTCATTCCCGGGCTCAAACTTCCCTTCCTGTGAAAGAGTGCTTACCTAGACAATCGTATGCAAGAAATCATTCCGTATGGGCTGAGTGGATTGAAGTGACAAATGGCCAATTCTTGCGGGAATTGCGAAGTAAAACTCCAACATTTCTTGTTTAAAGCAATAATCGAAACCACACAGCCCCATTCCGTGAACACGATTGCCTCCTGAGCTTCATTCAGGTAACAAACTTGCGTTGCAAGAGTTATCTACATAGGCGAAGCTAAGGGGCCATGCCCTCCAAATTTTTAGCATATCTTGTCATTTTGTGGTTTGAGAAGCGGTGTCCCAAACAAGAATACTGCTGTTTATCATTTCTTGCTGTTCATATTGCTTAAATTTGTGATATGTTCCTAACTTATTGCAATCTGTTCTTTCATTTGTAACTTGTGCAACTCTATTCAAATTGTTTATGTGGCCTGCATGAAAAAAATGCACTGTCATGTCTTTCAACAGTGGTTTGAGTTATGCAAAAATATCGGTATCGGCGTCGGTTACCGTCAGTGAAAAATGAAAAGCATCAGTATCGGCCCAGAATTTTGCTATTGCCCCTAAAGATATACCAGTAGAAGATATCCTTGCCTCGGACTGACCTAAATGGTGGCAAAGTGGTTACAACCGTACGAAACAAAAAGCGAGGTAGATCAGATTTGACGAAAAAGAACACATGACGTTGCAACAGTTAAAGAAAGATCCAAGTCTTATAATCACCAAGGCTGACAATGGTAACATCACCACAGTCTTAGACAAAGAGCGGTATTATCACAAGATTAACAAAATGCAGGATAATCAAGAAACTTACAAACATCTTAAAACCAACACAACTGCATCCACAACCCAAGATGTCAATAAATTTGTTACCAACTTGCTGGAAAGCAAAAAGATCACAAAAAAGCAAGCTTTAGACTGAAAAACTCAGATACCACAACACCCGGTTGTACGAACTACCGAAATTACAAAGAGAAAACAACATTCCCCTACAACCAAGTTTTTTTCACAGACTCACCTACCTACGGGTTAGCTAAAGAATTATCCTCACTACTCAAACCACTTGGAAAATAAAAACATCACGTACGAAACTTTTCAGACTTCGCATGATCTATTGCTCAAGAATCACTCCAAACTGATGAAGTAATGGTCTCATTCGACGTTGTACCTGTATTCACAAAAGTTCCAATTCAATTGGCATTAAGTATAGCTAAGCAGCATCTACAATCCAATCCCGAACTGAGTCAACGTACAAATTTGTCAGCTACCGAACTAAATCAAGGACTTGAATTTTGCTTAAGTTCAATAAATTTACTTTTCGTGGAAAACACTATAAACAGGTTTTTGGAACAGCGATTCATGGTTCTCCCGTTTCATCAGTAGTCGTAAACCTAATCATGGAAAACGTCGGAAAACGCGCTTTGGAAACTTTCGCAGACCTCCACGTTTGTGGAAAAGATATGTAGATGATACATTTGTGATCAACAAAAAATCAAACTTGACCGAGTTTTTCACCCGTGTGAACACGATAGAGAACTTCGTGCAATTCACTATGGAACAAGAAAAGTAAGAATGTCTTCCGTTTTTGGGCTTATTGATAAAACGCTCATCAAATCGCCACTTATATCAACAGTCTGTCATAAGTCAACCCATGTAGATACATACCTCAACTTTAGATAAGAGCATCCTATAGTCTATACAACAAAAGCAATCAATGGTTAACACGCTTTTCTAACGGGCTAAAAAAACTTTCCTCCACACCCCAGGACNTGANCAGCGAAATGAAGTATGTGAAACGGACTCTCGTGTTGAACTGTTACTCCAAATGGATGATTCAAAACAAAAAGAAGAAACAACACAATGGATTTTCTAATTTTATATCTAAAGTTATTTCACCGTACACAACTGACTTGGTAGAGTCTTTGAAACGAAATGTGGAGAAACAGTGTAAACGAACTATATCTTCAAGCCTACAGTACTTTCAGTACTTTCAAACCAAGCACAATCCTATCTTCAGGAAAAGATATCGNACCCGTCAGCAAATGTCGAGCATGGGCGTCCGCAGAAATTTTTCCAGGGGGGGGGCAACGTCGCCAAANTTTGTTGTCCTTTTCAGNTTGCTGACGATGCAAATAGACGTTCACAAAACGCTTTGCCCCTGCTACACCATAAAGAAAGGGTGCCATGTTACGACAGCAGTCACAAAAATGCGTTCGTTGGCAGCAGCCAGGCCCGGGAGTCGGAAATTTGTTTCCAGAGAGGGGCCAACCAGAGCCGCATCAGCCGCCCTCCATACCCCAATTGTGGGGCACGCTGTCACAAGGGTCCAAAATTCACTGCCGTCGCCACGGAGG
>JGI24022J15233_10002768_pt1 | contig 16750 bp, 9 predicted proteins | sample Ectturendosymbi2_FD_15233 | JGI IMG/M metagenome (IMG submission 15233)
AGACTCCTGAGAAATGACCACACAGACTCCTGAGAAATGACCACACAGACTCCTGAGAAATGACCACACAGACTCCTGAGAAATGACCACACAGACTCCTGCTCCTGCCGAAATTGAAAAGTGACTCCGGATCCGGGTCCGATTTTTTCCAAATTTTTGACTCCTGGTCCGGATCCGAAAGAAAAACGCAGAAAGTCGACTCCAAAATAGATACTGCCATTTTATGGGCCGGAATTTAGATAAGGATTAGAGGTATGGGTTGAGTTTGTTGTAATAGGTATGGGTCGGTCCGGGTCATAAAAATGTGAGTCTGGGACATCTCTATTTTGGATGTCCTACAACATCCCATCAAATTTCAAGCCGAAATATTGACAGGAAAATTTTATTCTTGAAGAAAATCAAAATATCCACTAGGTGGCCGAGCTATTTTCAGGATCTATTTTTGGGCATAACTCCCCAACTCTTTCGGATAGCGGGCTAATCAAGCTCTCTAAACTTCAAAATAGCTCCTAGAACATTTTAAAGAACAAACCAAGTAATTACTCTCAATATTTTTCTCAGGACCCCAAAACGTGATCTGGAACTGAATCAACCCAACCCACACTTCTTTACCCCCTACTTTAACCCCCCAAAACAGCTCGAACTCACTTTTTTTTAGCACATGGTGTTGCAGGGTTGTCCGGTGGTCGGCGAAGCGTAAAAACCAGACCTGCCTTTCTCAATTGTTCGAGTTTGTTGACCTTTCGCGTCAAAGGTGATAATTTGTTGTCTACAAATTAAGAACAACTTTCGGCAGTAACTGGATAATATCTGCTCTTCCTGAAGGCACCAGCGTTGTTCTAACGTCCGCAGGTTTCATTGCACCTAGTCTATTGCACTACTTACATGACGTCATTCAAAAAACGAAACAGGCATAATGCGGAATACTTCAACGTTTCTGTGAAACCAGTAAAAGCACACTTGATATACTTTATCTTAACGTAATTTGTAACAAGTACGTTATTTCTGCATTTCTTTCAATTGTGTTAACAAACGTGAATGAAAAATCTTTAGGCTTCAATGATTCACAAATGATGTTCGCAACATATCAAGCAACTAATATTCAGGCAATGACGTTTCTTTCACAGCAAACGTTTATCCCCTGTAAAGAACCTTCCCGGGCGTCTGCAGGTGTGCGATGGTTTGCAAAGAAAACGTCAACAACACAAAATATTCTGCTGCTGTTTTCTCTGAGGCACACTCTGGCTCGGTGTTAACTTATCTGAGATCTACTGACAAGTCTTCAAAGCTGAAAGTGGAACATTTCGGCGCAGAATTTCTGTTTAATGTTTTTTGCTGTCACTTTCTTCAGCAGTGAATGTCACGTTGTAGTTGATCAAAAATCCTCTGTCCCATGAGTAAAGCCTCTTTTCTTGATGGTTGTAAGACAACATGCTTGTCCACTCGTATTTGTTGATGAAAGGAATCTGAGAAAAGCGAAATCTGATACTGCCTAAATCTTAGTTCAAATGTTCCAAATATGGAGCAAATCGGTTTATGAGTTTCTCTTGTTTGAAGCGGAATGGGACGAAAAGCAAAGCATTTCGGTGCATTCATCATGATTTTAACTCATCGTGGTAAATATGTTTTTTATATTTTTTAAATAGTTGGTGTTTTCAGACAAATAACAACAATTGTAAGAACATGTGTTATTTCAGCCCAGGCTGATCGCAACGCTTTTGAAATTTATAACTCTTTTAGAAAAATTAATTAGTAGGCCTTCATCTTCCTGCAATAAACTCGGGTTACTTTTTGTTTGGAAATGCGTGTAAAAGTCTGATTTTTTGTGTTAATTGTTTAAGCGCTCCTCCCATGACTCATAGGCGTAGTCATGGGGAACCAAAGGGGCCATGTCCCCCCAAATGTTTGGAATTTATAGTCATTTTGTGTTTTGGAGGCGGTATCCCAAACAAAATAGTGTTTTTCGCCTAAAATCAAACGTTAGGGCCCCCCAAAATTTTTGTGCTGGCCATGCTACTGCCATGACTTACTTTCTTCTCTATGCGCTTTGTTCACTGGTTAAATCTGTTTCGTCATAGTCACTTCTATCAATTTTGCCTCCCGGCGGTTAGTTTGAACTATACGTTGAAGCTATTTCCGTTTCGAAAACATAGATGACCTTTATTGCACTTCACGTTATGTTCGGTAAATGTCTTTTAGAAAATCAGCGGAATTTGCACATCTAGTTGTCATGTTTGACACACTTAAATTGCCATCAGTGTTGGATCAATTACATGACTTCAGTTTAATTACAATTACAAGTACCACAAATTTTTCAATACATTACAATTACACTGTGATAAAAACATCAAATTACAATTGTTCTTAAACATATAAGTCACAAATGCAAATGACAACATTGCATTGTAATATAATATAATATATTTTGAATTTGATTGCTTTTCTAAATATTTCAATGATTATTTGTACATCAAAGCATGAAATCTGGAAAAATATGGACTATATAGTGATGCTACAAAATTTTGTAGCCATAGAATGTAAATCAGTCGCATATCAAAGTGTCACCTTCCATGGGAATAATCCATAGCAGTTAAATTACTTCTCAAACCTTACTGTTGCTTCAAACTTAAAAAGCTTAAAACGCCAGCGAAGCTGCAAGACTAGGAATAACAGTGAAAAACGTCCTTGCACAGCACATCGTTGTACAGCCTTAGCCTCGCCACAGTCCTGCAGATACTTATACTGTACACCACCACACAACATATATGTGGCATTTTACCGTTGAATCGGTAAAGCTGCAGCAAGATACAAGGAAAGTATTTCACTGCTTATGTTTATGCATTTGTTCGATCTCTGTGAATTTGTTGAAGGCAAAATATATTTGTAATTAGTTTAAAAATTTTAGCAAATTATGATTACACAAAAGCGAAGTTTTAATTGCAATCATAATTACATGAAAATAAGTAATTTAATTAAATTCAGCTCAGTTACAAAATGCAGTCTAATTGATCCAAACCTGATTGCCATCACCGTTATTTTATATGAATACCAGGATGGTCGTAAAGCAACGTTTTAGTGTACTTTGATGGTGGTAGTAAACAGAGTTTTTAATGTATTTTGAGAGACCGTTTTTAAACAAACACTGGACACGTGTACGAGATTGTCCATTATCTTCCTTTTTTTGAGTTTTAAGATATTTATGGAACATAGGCAATTACATTAAAGTACAAAAACTAGGTTAATGCTGCTCTAAGCCATTGAGAAGTATGATTTCACAGCATACTTTATAATCAAGCTTTTTTCGACGCATTTTTGTGACAATGTTGATATCAACGCAAACGTAAAGCTGACGAGGATAACAATTCCTATGCCTATTGACTGCTTTTCGTAGATTGAGAGACGATTAGAAGTCCAACAACCCGCAAGTACTTTCGGAATCTGTTCTTACTTTGATACGTTTGAAAATCTTTGTTCGAGTGTTGTACATGTAGTTGAGTGATGTCACTTTTTCGTCGTACTTTTTAAGAACATAAAGAACGCCGCACGCCATGAACGCATTCCCTGCCCATTGTTTGCGTAAGTTGGTCCGCCATGTCTCCATTACCTGGAATAAAATGTATCAAACGACACAACTCAGTGATTGTGATATCAGAGGCATTTGGGCGATGATTTGCAAACACATCACTGAGTGTCAGCACTAAAATTGTCTTGTGATTAGTTAATTAAACTCTTAGAATTTTTCTCTGTAGCCTGTCCCTTTCAACTCAACGATTGTTCAGGTTAAAAACGTTGAGATAAAAATGTCGCATACAAGCATGGGTTGTCTTTCAAGCAACAATTTTAGTGTTTCTTACTTAGTTTTCTTTTTTGCCACAAGGCAGTTGTCAGTAGAGGCAGTGGTTCTGGTTCCCCACATGCAGTCGGTTCCTCCTCAGTCACAGGTAGTATGACCTTATGACCAGAGTGCCTGTTTAACCAACGCGCAACTTGGAATCCAATTTGGTTAATGACCTTATGACCTTTGACAACTCACCTCCAATGTGGCGAAGTCCAATTTGCTGATCACAATATCCAAAGCGTTGTCGGGAGTGGCGTAAATAACCCACAAACCAAACTCGTCCACTGAGAGGTCGATATCGGTTGATCCAGACCACTAGAACCTCGTAAAAGCAATCAAGAACAACAGAACATTCCGATATAAATCAACGTTTTGCTGCGTCACCAAAAAATTAAAAAAAACAGGACACTACTAGTTTGTTTCAATCTCTGCTGGTTTTAAAAAAAAAAACGTTCAAAGCGAATGAAAACGAACCAACAAAAATCGTGGAATAGACTGGAAAAATACTATTTTTTGGTATTTGAAAAAAAACAGTCACACACACTGGTTGATGGAATCTTGTTTGGATTAACAGTGACGGACTCATGATGAACGTGAAAAATCCGTTTCTGTTTCGGGTTATGGTGGAATTGCGCGCATATCTTAGCTTTGTGTCATGCATCGCTTATTTCCTGAAATAAGTTTTATCTTGCCTGTCGTTTTGTCTTGTTATTGGTGTGCTGCCACCTAGAGGGCTGCCACCAAGAGTCCTCAGGCCACTTGCTGCTTTTGTGTCTAATGAGCCAGCCATTGTCGCCTGTGACCTGATTTAAGGTAGATGTGGTCGACTATAGCAGCAGCTCGTTTTTCTTTGCTTTTAATACCAGCGAGCTTAAAACCAGCTATGTCCAACCCAAATGGCTTACTGAGCCAAAATTATGTCATTGTCTTAGCCAGGGCCGCACATTGAATGACATATTAATGAGGGCCGCATATTGTATGGCTACTTTGACCTTACCAAACTATATTAAGCTTAAACTAATGTACTGAAAGCGTTCTGATCCTAACTGCAGTGGTCAAAGCATGATGAAGAGGCACTGATGACCACCTGCATCAAAAATGTCAAATTCGAGATTATTAAGAGGGACAGGTTGTCAGTATGTAGGATACTTTTACTACAGTGATAACCTCAACTGGGCCGCACGAAACCTTCGACTGGGCCGCATGCGACCCGAGGGCTGCGGGTTGGACATAGCTGGCTTAAACCACAGTATTCGTTTCCATAGTGAGGTGACTGCGAAGCAGAAAGATGAACAGCAGACCAGGACAGTCTTGAACAGAGGAAGTGCGCTACTGCTTGAAAATGCTAACAAGCGGATGACGTCGGTCGGTCGGTCGACATATTTAAACATGGAAAATAACTTGGGACTTTTCTTTTTGATTTGGTTTCCGTTTTATTTCATCAACGCAATAATTTTGATAAGTTTGATATATCATTGAAAAAAACAGACGCCACTATTCATGGATCGTCAGACCTGGTACGGTGCATGGTTTCCGAACACTGCACCAGGAAGTGATCTTTCAGCAACAACGGCTCTGGCCTCGAAACTATACTTCACCAGGACTGAAGAGTTCCATTTGTTAAAGTACAGAGAGCCGTTATGAACTGTGTGACCTGTACCTGCAAAGCGGAACAACAAATTTCCAAAGAAAAAAGTCAAATGGTTTCTTCAAATCTGGTCAGTTGGATTATGCATCTTTATCACCAAGAAGGTAAAGACTTCATAAGCAGCTTTTTTCACAAGATCTTGGCTGATTTGTAACATTGGTAAAAACCTTCAATCAGGTGGTGATTTGAGTATTTTTCGTTGATTTGCAAATGATTGCGTCACATTCGCTGAAACAGTTAAAGTTGATGACGTTGCAATCTCAGATGGTAATTTAGAAATAGAAAATTAAAACACTATCGTATCCGTGATTCGGTTCAAATCGACAACGCAGTAAACAGTGGCGTAACTAGAGGTTTGAGCCAGGGGGGACAAAGCTTAGCTGAAGGGGGCCCACTGGTCACCGTAGGGGGACCCACTAGATAAAAATCAGAAAAAGGTTAAGAAATGATAGTGAATCTCTGGATGTTGTGGATGTCCATACTAGTTAAAACTAAGAAAACACCCCGAAACACGCAAAAAAACAACATATAAAAAAACACTAAATATTAAAATGTCAAGTAAAGGAGGCCCAGATTTTACATTTAGCTTGCCAGGGGGCAGCTCACCCCCTTGCCCCCCCCGTGAGTTACGCCACTGGTAGTAAAGAGTAGACACACGCTTTATAACAGGTAGTCGACGAGGTCATAGAAAGCTGTGTTGATACACACTGGCAAATCTGTCCTAAGGTTCTGAAAATAGGAGTCTTCATTTTGCTCAATATTAAAGAAATAAATGACTATTACGCCAAGATGAATTCATAATTTGGTGCAAATTCATTAAGTACATCAGCTTCGAGCTTCAGTAACGACTGAATCCGTACCCACCTGCCCAATCGTACGGCAGTTCATAGGTCAAACGCGGTCGTTGATGCGTAACATCTCTCAGGTTGGCAAACTCTTCGACAACCCTGTTCTCAAAAAAGTTGCTCATAACCCAAATCTGCGCAGAGCCTGAAGCTGGATCTTTGATCCAAGCACCAAACATAACCGATGATCGGCCAACAACCTCAGCTCCCCCAATCGATGAAATGATTCCACAATCTTTACAAAAAAACAACATCATCTCAGTGAAGACTGTTGCGTTACTGGACCAAGCGAGAAAAATCTATTGGATCATTTAAATTTAACCAATCATTAAGCGGGGTCTTTTCACCTGAAGCAAGTTTTAGGTTCTTCGTTTTGACTACAATTCCTGAAATGACGTAGTTCGTGACGTCATCTTGTATAGAGAACTCCAGGTCTCTGTGCAGAGCGGATGCCTCCCGAATGAGCTGTTGCTTGATCTGGATATGTGGCAATAACTGGTTGAAGTTGACCTCAGAGGGAAACATGACGTGACACAAGATAATGACAACGTGGCACGCTTCAAATCAGGTCTCAAACATTTTACAATTGATTCAGGTGGAACCAGTGACGCCTAAAAACTGGGGATTCACCGGAAGTGTGCATCAAAACTTGAGGGAACCTGCGATTGATCGGCAAGTCAAAAACGTTTGTCTGAATTGTTTTCATTTTATTACGTATATCAGTTATGGGCGAACTCACTGCATTCGCGGATCACTGGCAAGACCCGCACCCAGGGGCTACGAGAGGGGGGTACGAGAGGGGGTACGAGAGGGGGTACGAGAGATACAACGTACCCGGGCCCGGTAGGTACAGGGGCCCGGGAAAGTCAAAGTGCGCATGATCAGTTTTTCTGTTATCAAACCTAAAATTAGTAGTGCAAGCCAGCTGCCAGTATTACAACTAATCTATTTGTAAATCTTAACACGGCAGCTCATTCTGATTGCTGTACAGAAAAGTTATACACGTTTCGAGTTTTGACGAGGGCCCAAGAAAATAAGAGGCCCGACGTCAGTCTTCGTAGCCCTTAGTAAAAGTCATCTCGGAAGCCCTGCCCGCACCTTTGCGAGTAATTTCTCTAATAAGGTCGTCACTAGTAGGTGTTGCAGACACAATGCTGCGTCGCCCTGAGCCACCTAAGGGGGGAGTCGAACCGGCGTTCCTCTGCGTAACAAAAATAATAGAGTATCCCCGATCGAACAGGTTCACTGTCTTATTGCTGTTACGAATTCAACGTTATTTGTGGCGTAATCACGACGCCACAATAGGGGACCGGTCGTGCCTCACCTCCCATTTACAACTGGTGTCTCCATTTGGAATTTTGTTTTATTGCAACGAATCCAACGATATGTTTTTTGGTATAATTTGACCAGTTGTTGCTGACATTTTAGAGAAGTTTCGGGAATCCGAGGTAATTTTCTGAATTAGGGAGTAACTTAAAAATAATGATGATTGTTTTAGTCATACGCTCAAACTTTGAACGATTTTGAGCAAAGTTCATTGCGTTTTCTTCCTACCGCTGAAATGTTGTCTCACTGCAACGGTTTGGATTGCATTTATACTTGTGGATCATCCATGTGCTGCATAACTTCAACAACGAAAACCTACATAAGCCCTGATTTTTGCCCTTTGTGGACTCCAGTGAAATGAAGCGTTTGTACATACATGCACACGCTTTCCTAACTTCATCGGCCCTTTCTTATGTTTAGGAAGGAACCACTAAAAAAGCCCTTGCCCGACGTTCCAGCAAATTTTATTCGCGTCACACAGTGACGTCAACACTTTCGCTTCGAGGATTTGACGTCACTGACGTGAAGCGTTTTTTTTAAGTCACCCCTGATGACTTGTACTGAGAAACTTTAACTTCCTCTTAGGTTTCGTAAACATTTACACAAGAAAATATAATTTAAAGGCCAAATCCACAGACCAATTTCAGTTAAAAGCTGAAATTTTTGGACTAACCAGGGAACCACACACTTCGCAGTATTTGCTTGTCGGGAAAACGTATCTTATTCACAATGCATAGCGGGGACGTTTTGATGTTAATTTTTTTCAAAACTAAGTGTTCATGGCAGTGACGTGAAAGTTGAGTAAAGATCATGTCCTCCAACTCTGTTTACACCCTCTTAAAATTTTGCTAATTTTTGAAACGTTTTTTTGCATCTATGCCAAAAAGTGCTGGTGGCAACCTCTGGTAACAAATATTGGTGTATAGGGTTTTGCTTTTTCCACAGAATTTCTTTCTTGCATCCATCACAACACACCCTTTAAATATGACATTCTTGCACAAAAACATAATGTTTATTCTAAACAATTTCGAGAAATAATAGGGGGTTACAGGTAAGTAATTTTAAACAAAGGTAGCGTTATTCTAAGATGTGAAAAATTTTTACTCACAAAAAGTAGACATGGTGACAAATTGGCCGAGATTTCTTTTATAGTTTGAATTGAACAGTCATTGAAATCTGAAGACTGGTCGTTGTTGACCACGCATGGACAAAGTACGGCCCACGGGCCACATCCAGTTAGCTGAGTTCTTCAACCGATCAGCTGAACTTTCACAAATTATATCAATATATCAATGCGATGCGGTCTACAAGTTAAACGAGTGTACGCCCTTGGCCTTGGTAATGTATAGACCAAGGGTCTCAAACTCAAATTGCTCCGTGGGCAAAATGAGGACTTACAAAGTACCCGAGGGCCGCATTGTGACCCTGACGCAACAGTGGCAGTACCTGAACCTTACTAGAAACAGCTTTTACATCTTATTTCCTGCGAAATGTATTGTGAGTTAACGACAAATAATTTCTAACCGTCTCTACATTCGTTTAAAAGGAACTTGTTCACTCGCTAGGTGAGCGCTTCTAGGCACCGGTGAATAAACTACATAACGTAAATGTTAATTATTTGAAAATTCCCGAAAAGCATCGCGGGCCGCATAAAACGTCCTCGCGGGTCACATGCGGCCCGCGGGCCGCGTGTTTGAGACCCCTGATATAGACTGTGGTTCAAGCTTGACTACATATAAGTCCGCGTAATGGAAAGAACACCTGCTTTTCAACCACACTGGTGCTTCCACAGGAATGGTGTCAATTCCCGAAGTACCTTAAATTCAAACAGTGCTTTTTATTGAGTAGATTTTCAAACCAAACTGATTTTTAAAGATAATCTCCTGGTCAAGATCACCGGCATCTTGTTTTACCTCCAGACTGAAAAACTTACTAGTTGGGAAAATGTGCATGAGAACAGTTTGCGAAGGTCCATGTACGGTATATGTTTCAATAGCTTGTGTACCTCGTAATTTGCCAGTTGCGCAACAATGGTTCTCGCCCCGTTCTTCCCTTTCTTTCCAACCCTGTACACACGCTCCACGTCATCGGTTGTCATAACAACATCAAGGTAACTTGCCAGTTCCACGATCTGATGAAAAAGTTTCAAAAAGAAAGTGTATTGATACCATCTTCGGTTATGCATCTGCAAATAAACCCTTTTGACCCACGTGACCGAGCAGACAAAACAATCTTGTCTTGAGTTAATAAGTCTTTGCAATAATTAAGTCGTTGAAATAAATCTTTTGCTTTTCACCGCAATCGCGTTGGTTTCACTTCATGATTGACAGAGGAACAGCGGAATAATATGCAAAAGTGTTCTGCACGAAAACCAACGCCCAGGTTCATCAAAACACAGGGGAAGTAGCTGTGATTTGACTGGCTTTTACATGTGCTGTACAAGTGCAATGGCAGGTTTCAGTGTTTGGTAAATGCTTTGAAAATCATTATTTGAAGCAATTATTTTAAATCCTTTTAATGTTAGGATAAACGTTTCATCTTTTTCTGGGTTACACTGGTTTTGAAACTCCCAACTGCACTTGAACGACCCTGGGCAAAATATTGTTGTTTGCTTCAAAATTGAAAATTTTTTGATGGATTTGTACTTCTCCGCAAGCTTACCCAGAACCGCTGCATTGACAAATTCGTACTAACAACAATCGTTTCAGCTTCCGGTTCGAATACTCGTTGAAATAATCAGTGCTGAATACTCATCGCCGCTAAAACATTTACAAACAGGTATCTTTTTTCGTAAACATTTGCAAAATCTCGCGATTACGGGTTTTGAGTTTCACTCCATTCAAGTTTGACTTCACAATCATTGCAATGCAACTCCCTAGGTGCTCCCACTTGATTGACAGCGTCATTTAGTTTCAGAACCTACTGTGACTTCACAATCATTGCAATGCAACTCCCTAGGTGCTCCCACTTGATTGACAGCGTCATTTAGTTTCAGAACCTACTGTGGCTGCTGCTAAGTCAGGTAAGAAACGCTTGGCAGAGGCCAGTGGAGTAACTGACAAAAGGGTAGAGGGGTGAAACGTTCCCCTGGCAAACTAAAAGTAAAAACCAGGTCCCCATTTAACTTATATTTCGTTTTTGGTATTTTTTTGGTTTTCAGTAAGTTCATGTATTTTTACGTTTTTTTTTTGTTCCCGGTGATTTAGGTTTTTACTATAGACATCCACATGCGGATTCACCTTCACTTCCCAGGTTTTTTTCTGAGTGTTTGCTAGTGGCCCCCCTTGGACTGGCCAGTGAGTCCTTTTCAACTAAGTTTTACTCCCTGACTCAAACCCCTAGATACGTCACTGGCAGAGGCTCCGCTGGTCAGTCCACTTTGACGTTAACTACGGTACTTGCATCTAAAATTTAATGATTACAAAAATTTGCTTTTCAAAGCAAAGTAAGAACTCAAACCTTTAAGGTCACCTTTTCATCCAAGTTTTCGTCTGGTTTTTCATGCACTCCTTTGATTCGTAGAAAATTTCTTCTACTCTCTTCCGTTAAAGATTTCAGAGATTCATACTGTTCTTCCAAGGTTGATAGAAGCTTCAAATTTTCTTGTGATGTATTCCAGAAAATACTGTCCATTAATTTTGCTCTCAGAGCAAGTTGTTTTAAACTTTCCTCTGCATCTTTGGTCAGGCTGAGAACTTGCCTGTGCTTATAAACGTAGATACAGAAATGAATAAAGCTGATCAACGACAAAGTCAAAAAAAACATTCGAATCCTCATTTTCAGCTGTCGAAAACTCCTGCAACATGCTCTCAGCTTCCATGCATCTTAGGTACCACGCAGCAGCAGCAGCAACAGCAGTACGTAGCGGCCACAGTGAACGCCTCAGGCAAACTGAGCACATGGTCATATCGCTTTGCGGCAACGCTTTTTCGTGCTGATTATGATTTTAAGAGCTAGTCACAAGCGATCATAGCCATAAATGCGTCCTATACAAATGCCATTTTTTACAAATTAAAGCATCTCACAATATTCAATAAATGTCTTCCGGAAGTTGTAAGAAGATGCAATCCACTCGAAGCGCGTCGGCATGAAATTATGTGGTTCATGAAATTCTGTGGCTGTTTCCACGAAATGTGGAGGAGGAGCAAAGCGCATGTTTTACTCAAACGTTTGGTTTGATGTTTTTTTTCTGAGCGAGCGAAGAAGACTACGAACTGACTTGCAACATGTTGCTTTCTCTTGTAATGCAACAATCTCGTAAGCAATAAAACGCTTTCAATTTAATTCAGTTGAGGCTACAGTTAATAAATCAGTGATTCACCGCAGTTTATCAAAGCAAATAGGTTTCCCTGTTTATGTTATCGATGAAGTTTAGACCTGCTGATTAAAAACACGAAACTCATGAACAAATCGGAAAAAATTCAAGCAGTTCGTTGAGTCTCACCTAGCTGCTCACAAGAACCACTGCACACATATATTCATGCCGTTAAGTCTGCAGCATGAATATTTTTCAATTTTTCTGCGAACAGCAAGCAGTGCTTTTTCAAATCATATAAACGAATCACTGTGAGCAGATTTTCTGTTCCACAAAAACAAATATAAAATGTAGGGGTTTGCAAATTTTGGCCAAATCATTTTTATCGCTGAAATGATTGCTTGGTTAATCAAGGTCAAGAAACCCAACTTTGTATCTTTCTTCTTCAGCCGTGGTTGAGTTTCCATCCGACGACTAATAGTCTGACTGTAAAAATTTCCCAATTTTAGTGTGTTTAGGCTGCCGTAAAAAACATGTTTTTTCTTTATGGTTTCTTTTAGGGTTTTGCTTCAAAAGTTGTGGTCCGGCATCCAGGTTTTCTGTTCTTTTGAAGAATGAAATGGCGTCAACAATTTGTTTTTGCAAAATATCTAGATCTGGGCAATGTCGCTTTTTTGCAGGAGCTTAATAGTTTTTGTTTGAAGGAGGACATCATGTAACACCTGAGAACAAATGGCTGTTTGGTAATAAATTTAAGCAAGGATTTTGCTTCTTTCGAGTTTTTCTGTTTTTCTTCAACAGATCTTATGACTGCCTGAGATCGTCATCAATGTTTTGGGGCAATGACGTAAAAGCCACATGTTTCACAACTTTCCCTCAGAACCGTCGTCAGAAAACCTTTGATGAGGGGGGGCTTTACGTTTGTGCAGGGGGGATTGACATTGTAAATTTGATAAAAATTCCTCTGATTCATAGTTTCATAGTTCAATTTGGGGGGGCTTGGTGCTTTGTTTGGGGGGATGAGCCCACCAAACCCCGTGGCGACGGGACTGTATCTCTTGTCGGAATATTGCTTTGAATAATCCTGTACTTAGTCTTCAGAATACTCGCGAGTAGGTGAGGAAGAGAAAAAGAGTGTGAAGTTTTGAAATTCCGAAACATTCCCAAAGTGAAGAAAAAGCTTGAGTCAACAATCACAAGACTAAAAGAATGGGTCGTACAAGATACATACAGATTCTTTTGATTCAGTGTAATCGCCCTGGATTACTGTAAATCCCAATGCCTTCTTCTTCGAATTCGCTTTGTTGTTATAAGGTTGTCTTCGGCAGTCGATAAAATTTAAATTACTTTTTGCAAGTTGATCTAGAAATGTCTTTAGAAGGCTTTCTCCAAAAAATAGATTACTATTGCAGCAAGGAACAAAAACATTTTCCTTGATCTGTACATTTTTCCTCGTTGCAACATGAAGTTGATAACAATTAAACAGCACGCAACCGCATTTTGTGGGAAATATCAGGACTGTGACCAAAATTTATCCAATGATTTTGTTTTTCTCAGAGATTCCAGGCTTATTTGCAAAACCTCTGACGCTACTCAATTACTTTGTTTAGATTTTTTTCACTAAGAATGTGGCTTTGTTAATACTTGGAAACCACTTTAAACAATTCAAGACAATTAACATTGAAAGAACAAAGGGCTTCGCCAGAACCACGTACTGCGAAGTTCCCTTCTGCTAATGACAGGAGACTTTCACTCATCATCTTCAAAAACTTTTGTTCTCGTTGCATAAGACCTATTTTCTTTCTGTCAATGGTTGATTTTGTGAAGATTTCTGAAAATTATTAAATTTGTTAAAACAAATATTTTTCAAACGTTTTTATTTTCTCATCGACGCGTGTTGTTTCACATATATTTGTTGAGTAACCTAAACTCTTGACACTAGACTTCAACAAAAAATAGCATTTTCAGATAGCATTTTAAAAATGAAGCATCGAAATGCTAATGACAAGACTGCTCAGTTATTCTTTGAGTGCAATTCGTTAACTTTGTTTCGTTTTCTCAACTGGAAACCACAGCTTTTCACAAATAATTTGCATGACTTATTTCGAATAAATTTGTTCCTAGCTTCACCAGATTGGTGCGAAACACATTTGTTATTTGGACAAACTTNGCTATTTAAGCAACTAACAAAAATCTTCTCAAACACAAACGTCTATCACCTTACTTTCATCTACCATACTTCTGATTACCTTTTTTCTCCAAACACAAAAAATTAATTTTGGTCATGACATCCAATCAATAGGCGATAAATCTAAGAAAACATAAGAGAAAGTAGAATTGGAAGAACAACTCATCCAAACACACCGCGTGACGTGTATCATATCTCCGCGGTTCTTCGTCGACTTTCATTTCTCTGCCAGAGTTCTCTAATTTTTGAACGTGTATGTTCAAGCCAACGTTGACATTTACGAAACAGGCAGCCTCTTGTCGCTTTGAAACACTTGGCCAAATTAGGCTGCCTTTTTTGTTGCTGGCTCCAAATGTTGTGGAAAGTTTCATTGTAGTTTACGGACGAGCTAAGCCATGCTCAGCCTAGTCAACCTCTGTACTGTATGTTGGTCTACATCGCTTCATGTCTAGTGTAATAGAAGAGATACTGAGTATATGTCCGTTTCAATTTTTATTTATTTCTAATTACTAATTTTTTTTCCAGCACTCGAGTGTTCGAAATTATCTTGTATTTTTTTGACACATAGAAGCTCTGCGCGTGAAATGATTGCTTTGATGTTTCACAACAATGACTTCCTGGCATTCTGTTCAAGTACACGGAGTTTGCTCTTGCGCTGTTTTCGTGTTTTTCGTTAATACACGATCAACAGCAAGAAACACTCGAAGGTTAATTGCTTTGCTGTATAGCTTTTCACTGAGAATAACTGTCCTGCATCAGGGGCGTATCGATGGGGGGCACAATTCCGGGGGTGCTGAAAAGTCCCAACAATGTCACAAGTACTTTCTTCAATACAGTAAATTTGCTTCCGAAAGACCTCAGGTTCAAACATGGGGATCCCGGGGGCCATGTTACCCCGGTACGTCTTTGCATGCTTGTTTCCACATTGCATGGAAACGTCGAAAATGTATACATGGCTAATGACTGCAACATCTTCAGTTTATGGTTAACACATATCACTGACAGTGTAAAACTAAGGATGATACGATTTTCAAACAGACGGCATTCCACGGAAAAAAGTGCACTAAAGCGACGGGAATAGTGTTACGTCACCAACAAACATGTTTCAACAACATTTATAATTACAGGAGATAATTTCAGAACACCTGATAAATATGTTTTCCTTTCGATTCATGGCAACACGCACCACAAAAATAAGGACTTACTACCGGTTCCCCAAGCATTAGACCAGGGTCTCAAAACTACGCCCGTTAAGCCATTTTGTCAATGATGAAAAGTTAATACATTGACGAAGAATTTGTTGATTTGGTAGACTGCAACCTTTCCCCAAACAATGACAATACGTAAGAAGTCCGGCCCTCGAACTATCATGTAACAGCAAATATGGACAAAAAAGTTTGGAGACCCCATGCGTGGAGTCCACTGTCCCTCAACAATGGGACTTATGGCCAGCACAACTTGTATTTATATCAGAGTAACTTTGGATTCAATTAATCATTACTGCCCGTTAGCGGAAAGTATAATAGAAATATATACACACAAGGTGGCGTTACAAAAGCAAAACACATTTTCCACTGCGGCGACGTTAATTTTTCACAAAACCAATAAAAATTATCGATCATTTAATAAAATGTCAAACCTATCTGCTTGACACGATCGGGCAGCAGCGGTTTATTCAGTGCATGGAACTTCAACAACGAAACAATGGTTTGGTTCATTCATGCTTTTTGTGACTTTTGTGAAACAACCATAACGAAACGAAGGTTACCCCCCACGTGTTTCGGCGTCGAACGATTCGAGCTTTAGTCGTTTAACTTGGTTGAAAATGAAAAACTTTATTTCGAAACGTTAACGTTAGTTGATGTTTTGCAAACGTTGGTATCTGATGGGTTCGTTCTCACGCGAGTAAATGAAGCAACCCTCAAATGAAAACCCGGATTCAAAAAATGCGTAGAAAGATTTTCTATAAAGCGTCAGGAACTCTAACGCAGCAGCTTTCCCTGAACAATACACGTCATCAGTGACGTTGCGTCACGGTCAGGCGTACTGTGGGGGTCGCAATAAATAGAAATTCATAGCGAAGCTTCATCAGAGACATAATGGACTTCGTGCAGAAACCAGGCATGTTTGTTCTGGAACTTATTTATGGGGAGTTATTGGACAACAACAACCAGGCTATGATTCACCACTGTGGCTCTTCACCACTGTGACTCTTCACCATTGTGACTCTTCACCACTGTGTGGTCGTCAAATAATTTTCTGCTGAGCATCTTTGCATCGCGATGGTCTTTCATTGAATTGTCTTCGACGAACTGTTGTTTGTAGCGAGAGTGTTAGTGTATTGATTTTTGTGACGAAATAATGGTTCACACAAGTCAATACGTCATACAGCGTTGCTTAGATGAAACCGGATCTGTTGAACGAATAATCATACATGTACAAATCAGTTTTTATAATTTAAATAAGATTCAAATTTGTGTGGTATGAAACTACATGAGCTAATGAAATTTATGTGTAGCAAAGACGCCAACTTGACAGTTTGCCTCATTGCAAATACAGTGATATCAGTGGAGATTCATTTATTGCAAGAGCACATGTCGAAACGCTTATCTCGTACAACTGATTATGTCAAATCTTTAGATTTGTTTTT
>JGI24022J15233_10002769_pt1 | contig 16748 bp, 10 predicted proteins | sample Ectturendosymbi2_FD_15233 | JGI IMG/M metagenome (IMG submission 15233)
TTTGGCTCAAGTTTTTTTCGGAAACTACACCAAAAGCCGTGTCTTTAAAGCCCTTGAATGGCTTTCTGCCATATCTGTAGCCACAATTATGGATAAAAAAAACAAATTGGTGAAAATTTCTGCACCCATAAACCGCTATTTGTTTTGGAACACACCCCTTTTCTATATGGCCAACAATCGCCAGCAGATCGAGCTAGAGAGCTGTTCGAATCCGCTCTGAATCGGGAAAGACTTGTAATTGAGACTGAAGAAAACAATTTTCACCGTGCGATTTCAGCCTTTCTGGCCATGTTTACAAAACCACAGGATGTTTTGACAGGTCTGTCAAAACAATCCATGACGTCAATGTCCCGTGGGAATTCAGAAATCAAGGTGAATCACTGGCACGAAACCGTGCGAGATTTAAATGCATTCTAGGCTGTAGTACGAGCTTTTAGAGGGCTTGACATTCTAGCGTTTCTGGTTGATAAGTTATGGCAAAAACGGTAGAATATTAATTAGGGAAATCCCCACTAATCCCCTGGGAGTTTCCTGTCATATTTATAATATTTTTGGCATAACTTTTGAACCAGAAACGCTAGAAACTCAATCAAGGGCTCTAAAAATGCGTATTCTCGCTTAGAATCCAAAAATATTGCGAGCCAAAATATTGGCAAATTGGATCGGATGATGACATCATAAAACTAACCAAGAAACATACCCCTGTCATGATCCCAGTGGCCCAAAACCCCCCACCCAAATTAAAAAAAATTTTTATTCTAAACTACACGACGCCACTAGTCATAACAGGGTTTGAACAGCTCTCTAGCTCAATCTACTGCCGAGTTATAGCTGGCCAAAGTTTGCCCTGAAAGGGCAAAATATGCCTTTTTTGAAACCTTTTGAATTTTGCCAAAAACTGGGTTTTTAACCCATAATTTTGGCTACAGATATGCTAGCAAGTCAGTCAAGGGCTCTATAGACGTGGATTTTGGCCTAGTTTTCAAAAAAAACTTTGAAAAAGAATGGGTTAGGGGCCAGGTAAAGGTAGCCAAAAATTTGAAAACATGCCCTCATTGTGACGTCACCTCCAGAAAATGCCAAAACAAAAAACATTTTTTTCGATCTCAACTAGAAGACTTGCTGAATCTGTAGAGGGTTTGAACAGCTCTCTAACGGCTGGCGATTTTTGGTCAAAAAAGGGCNGGCCAATCACAGCCTTTATAGGGTTAAAACCTGAAAGTCATAGAGAAAACAATTTNTTAAAATGTTTTTCTTTTTTACCACAAATTTGCTTTTGCACAGGAAAATGTATTTTTCCCAACACAATGTTTTTGCCCAAAACGCAAAACACCTTTGTTAAAACGTTTTTCTGAAAAGTTGCGTTTTTTAACAAAACTTGGCCAATGCCTTTTGTTTTCACTGCTTTGTTACCATGCATACCTGATTGTTAGCACAGTTTGGTCAACTGGTTATTGAACTAACTTTGCAATATTTTGAACTTATTTAAACTTTAGCAAATACATTTGGAACGTCATTTAATTTTTACATAGCAAAGGATGATGCAGTGGTCTCAACTTTCTTCAAACAAATTGGTCGCTTGTTAATGTAGTTCGAATGTGGTTTCGTGCTACGACCATACGCTTGAACTTCAGGTTAGGGTTACAATTTTTTCTGAAGTGTTTGGAATGAGTGTTGTTGCCAATGACCAATGTGCTTCTCTGAAACTGGCCGAAAAACACAAAGAGCAACAACTTACTGAAAGCCAAAAGAATGCTTAAACCGAAATATAAGCTAAGTGGGGGCCCGGTTGTTCCTTTTAGATTGCCAGGGAAGGGAAATTGCAAAAGTAATAGATTTTTGAAATGTCAGTTACAGTTGATACACGCCAACGCTTCAAATCTTTTATCAGTCAAACAACATCTATCAGGCTTGAACTTTTGTCCAGCAACACCAAAAAGTCATGTGTTACCACTGTAACTTGAAAAGTGCTGACTATTTCTTCCAAACTGCGGGTTACGATGTTCTCAGCTTTGTGATGGCTGTTAGATCGCCTGCAAGCCAGTATAGCATTGTATAGCTTTTCATTTGAAATGAAACGAACAATGATAGCAAAATATTTGCTCATCTGTCTATTGGACACAAAGTCAACAGTTGACACAAGCTCACTGGATTCGTTGCGTTTTTTTTACCAGTATCTGTGGGTGATCTCTGTTGACATGCTAGTTATCCGCATTGCGGAAAGGTGCTTTCGACTTGGGTTAAATTACCTTATTCCATTGCAAAAAATTTAATTTATATTAATCACTGTATTAATCATATACGTAGCTTACTCCAGCATTCACATTCACAGATTCACTCTGCATCTGTATAAACAAAACCAACACCTCTCCTCGTAATGTACCGTTATCTCTTCTGTTCCCCAAGTTTCAACTCATTTTTAAGAAAAGCTCTTATTTTTGTTGCTACGTCTCACTGGACTCACTGTGTTACTTCAGGCTGCCAATAGGAGGGCTATATAGCTGGAACAAAGCAATAATTTGCTACAAACGCTGTGCTTGCTACTGGACTATCTGGATTTAATGCACACAGACGGGCAAATGGCCTCCCGTCAAACATAACCATAACAAACAGTGATAAAGGACGAATCCCAGCCCCACCAAAACCGCCATTCATCGCACAGTAATGCAGGATGAAGATTTCCAAGTTTAATCGCGAAAGTAATCGTCGATTACGATTAAATTGGCGTGGTAATCGATTATGATTACTCAATACTCAAAAAACTAATCGATTACGATTACCCCATGTCTGGTTGCCATATGTTTGACTCACTGCAAATACTAATAACTTAGTGAAAAAGTTGAATCCAGATTTTTTGAATATTTTTTGCAAACTTAAATGGGAGATTACTGTACATAACTCAGTAGATGCTGATGTAGGTGCAGTAATGCAAATGACATAAGTGCAGTGATGCAATATAATTTGATGCATATATTTGTAGTCACACATTTTGCATGCCTGGAAAAATTCCAAAACATCCAAATCTTGTCTATGATTACAGATATGTACAAATCTTGTCTATGATTACAAATATGTACAGAAATAATCATAATGTTGCATGGCAAAGAATTGTGAGTTGTTTTTGAGAAAATATTTAACTGATGACACTTCACATTAAAAATATATATTTGTAGAAATTTTGCACAATCAGCTTTAAAGTTTTTAAATGTGCATAGTCAGACCACATCCTGATCATGATTGGTAATACAGTAGTATACTGTTAACTTAACACTCCCCAAGCTGCATTGCAACTTGTTGAAACTTATATATGCTTTCTTCATAAATGCATTTAAATATCTGTGAACATGTTGTCAAAATGTTGAAGGTAACTGTGTTTTCCCAACTTGTGCAGGTTATCCCCTTGTGTAGCAGAGTTTGTGAAACCCCATTAGAAAGTGTGATTTTTTGTTGAACACAACTTTGTAAAGAGAAAAGCAAAGCAAAGTAAAGCAGTCTGTTCTCAGTGTTGAATAGTGGTGCTTGTCATCAACGCAATCACATTAAGTAATATAAAATCGTTGATTGCTAAAAAAGAATGGTGTTGACAGGATTTTTAAGGCGTTTTAGGGACCCGATTCTGGTCCCTGGAACCAGAGAAATCGGGTCCCTACAGGTCCATACCGGGTACCTATCATTTTCCTTGAAAAAAACTCGGTGTTGATGACAGTAATGCAAGATGAGCAAAACCTGTTCCCAGCATGAACGTAGAAATGCAGTATTGGTCAAGGTTGCGTCCTACTTGAAATCCAATGGGATATTCCCTGCTTGATATCCAACTCTTTTCTACCCATTTTCTGTTGTTTTCACAAATTTTTGATACATATGCCTTTAGAAATATGAGTTTTAATGCATGCCATTAGAATGTGTGTGTCAGCCCCTTTTACGTTTTTTGTTCATGTTAGAAACTATTCCTAAAGTAAATTCTACAAGTAATGATTACATTGTGTGTTAAAGTACTTTGGCAAAAAAGCATCTCATGACTTTTTAAACCCCTTTTTGTTGGTTGTTCGCTGTAGTTTTGAAAAGGGGAAACAGAACATTACAAACTGTGAGGTGGACAGACCAACAGTGAAGGAATAGGAGAATTTGACACTTTATTCTTCAATGTGCTTTTTCAGCAAATTGATCATCGGTTTTAGAGCATATTCCTAAATACAGCACTTTGTTTTAATCAGAGAGATATGATATTAAATGTTCAAGCTTCAAAGTCCTAAACAGGCTTTTAACAATTTCTCAAGTAAATTATTCAGTGTTTCACAACCAGCGTGATGATGCATCAACATTTGCCAGAAAGTTCGGCTTGGAGACTCACAAGATTCTAGCAAAAATTTTGAAGAAGCTACTAAGCAGATCATTGTGAAAGGTCTTACAGATATGCACCACCTTTCGAGTTTAACTGGTAAAAGTACCATAAGCTTCTGATAATATGACAAAGGTTTCACCAGCCAAAAAAGGCTAGTAGACACCAAATAAAAAATAGGTGACCACAACAGACCATGTTAAGACCTTTACATCATCTGCAAATTTGTTAAAACAGATCATGCAAAGCCTGGAAAATGCCATCTCTAGGCTTTTCAAGAAGTGAAGATGATACCATTCACAGAGTACTTTCGACCAATCCAACCTAAACTTTAATTGATTTTTCTACTGCAGAGTTCCTGCAAAGAAATGAAAATACCATCCTGGCTAACATTGCAGCTATAAGCTGCACGGAAGTGAAAACAATATGAAACTCAAATTAGAAACACTTTTGCGTTCTGTTAGTCCAAATCTTCAAAAAACCATTCGCGTAATCAATTGCTTATGGATTGAAAAGGGCTGAAAAGTTATAAAGACAACTGATGTTCTTGAAACACACACTTTGCAAAAAATCACTAGATTGCAGTGTAAAATCACTAGATCTAGTTAAAAATCTCTAGGCATGGCACCAGTGATGAAGAACTGTACAACATCGAATTCTGTGTAAACCTGGGTCACTCTGAAGTATGCACGTTTTTTGATGCACGCTGAAGGGCTTGTCTCCCTAGGTGGCCTTGCTAAAGCCAAGTAAATCAGTCAACGACCACAGCACTCAGCCTGATTTATTCACAGGCAGTCATCTGCTTACTGCGCAAAAACCTACAAGCGAATGTTACGTCACAGAGTGGTTTATTGGGACAATGGCGCAGCAGCCTCATTAACTTTGATTAATACTTGGGTCATTTTTATGACCTATAAACCTGATAATATGACTTTTTTTCAGAGAGTATGACTTTATATGACCAAACAAAAGTGACTGATCTAAACATCCAACTACTGCACAAAAAAGCATCACCAGCGAAAATAGGCATAAGAGATGGTAGCCCATTGTTTGTTGAAGCTCCACTAAAATGAACAGCTCAAAACATGTGCAAAACATATAGCCTAGTTTGGTTTGAAGCAAACTGAAAACATGCATAGACATTGGTTTATGCCTTTGGGACAGCAAGAACATGCAGTTAGGCAGTGCATTACATTTCATCCAAAAAACTTAGTTCACCTACATCTTTTCCAACATTCACAGCCTCACAGGGTGCCCAAGTGGGTTTAACTTGCAGTTTGCAGCTTAGACCTAGCGATATAGTAGTTTGGTTTCACCTGATATTTTGAATTTGTTTTAATGGTTTACTTATTGAATTAAGTGGAAAATATGCAAAATATGACTTCATGACCTAACATGGAAAATACGACTTTTATGACTGTAACTTTTGTTATAGACTTTGCAGGGGTGCGATTTTTGTTTTAAAATACATTTCAGAGCGTCCTGAAACACAGCAAAAATATGACCTCAACTGGCCCTAATTATTACACACCACTTGATGTAATCCAATGGTGGTATGCCGTTAACAGAGAATTTGTGGAACAAGACAGTATTTGCATTAATTAGTCAGAGACGAAGTGGCAACTTAGGTTTCCGAACGTTCCATGCAGAACAATAATGTAGCGGCTTTTATGAGCAAATATTGCCGATTATATCAGTGAAACAAAATTTTGTCGATATGATACATTGGCAACATTGTCATATTGACCAAATATATCGGTGTGTCAATGCATCGGTCGAGCTCTGATGATTATAAAATATGGGTGTTGTTGAGAATCCATGAAAGTGGATAAGTTAAGTTTTTCTAACTTCCGTGACAATTTAGTAGAGTGGATTTCACTGTCTCAGATAGTGAAATGAGTACTGTTGTGGTAGTCTCTTCTGTGAATGCTTGTTTATAAATTGGCTATCAACTAGGCCATGGCTGGCCAATCTGCAGCTCTTTGCCTGGTTTCATGCAGCCCTTGTGTAATTACCAGAAGTCCCACTGCATAACATGCATAACAATAAATTGCATGGAAAGTTCTGTCATGTTGGTGTGTGATATATAAAATAAGTCTGAATGAACCAAGGTGTGTGTGTGAGTGAGGAAGATATGGGGTGATGTTCAGGTGTGCCCATGTGTATGATGTGGCTCATTGTGGTAATATAGTAAGAAATGTGGCTCTTGGTCTCTGACTGGTTGACCAAACCTGAACTAGTGGGCTAGTTGTTTCTATCTAAGTTTTTGAATGTGAATGTGTTCAGTACTGTTTAAAAATCTCTTACGCTAAAGTACGATTTTTCTAGACGTTGATTACATCGTAGATTACATCATGCTTAATCCTCAGGACTTGACCAAAATACTGGATCAAGCAAATACAGGTGGCATTCACAGTACGCTGATTGTCAATTCACATGGTGCTCTGGTTGCATTTTCTGGACATGGCGACAGTGCTGTTCGCATCAAAGCCACAATATCAAGCAATATCTGGTCTGCTTATGAAAACAGCAAACGCAGTGGTGTGAATGATGAAGCTTTGCAGAGTTGCATAATCTCCTGTGAGACTGGCTTTGTAGGTATAAAGCGAGTTGGTGGAAGTGGATTGCTGCTTTGCATGTTTTCGACCACAGAAGTTGGCCTTGGTATTTTGAAAGCTAAACTTGAAGCAATGGCATCATATTTAAATGGTCCACTAAATAATATTGCTGTGTCTTAAAGCTTCAAGCAAGGGTGATTTTCTTTTCATTGCCCCTGTGGTAGTCATTTGGACCCATCTGTCACTGCAAATTCAGTCCTCTAAAATTGCGTTTCTTTTGTTTGCTTTTGTTCTGTTTATGATTTACTGATCTTTTTTGTGCAAATGGATTGAAGTTGATTTTGCCTCTGTCAGATTTCAATTTCACCAGTACTCTAGAGTCATGTTATGGGTTTTATTATATATGGGTTATTTTAGTTGAGGCGGTACACAAGATAGGGGCTTGCTACCCATGGAAAAGGTGACCAGCTTCAACACTTACGCAACTTTTTTGGAAAATGTCCTTTCTGTTAAAAAATAGTAGCTTTGCAAGCAAGTTAACCTGAAAAACGAATTTGTGGGTAGCACTATTTGACCAGCAAATATAAACTAAATGTGGCTGTTAATTTTTTCCTTCGTTTAATATTTGTTGACTTCATATTTAAGATGTGGTTGTTCCTCACTCAGGAAAATATTATGCATAAATATTCATGCCTAATTAGATTATCATTGGATAATCGTGCACGACTTTTGTTTCTGGAGACTATTATAACCCTGATTTACTATGAAAATGCAATACCTTCCTTACCGCCAATAAACTTACTAGTACTACTGATGTGAAAGACAAACCTCGTGGCGTAGCTGCTCGAAGAATGTGACCGGACCATGTTTTATTATTTTATTATTATTTAAAATATTCGACAAAGCATGGCGTAGCAGATGCTCCATATTATGAAACGTATCTTGGCGCTTTTTCCTCATCGTATCCAATCGCTTGTGCCTCTGAAGTGCTAAACCGGACTGGCGCTGTCTGAATATGTTAGATGTCGTTTCTCCTGCCCGTTGCAGTTGGAATGCACACTGCTACTGAAGGGGCTCCCAAACCAAGTTGACGGAATTATCATCGGTATGAATTTGAAGTGTATTGCTACGTTGCAGAAAATATGCTAGTAGCTGCTGCACAACGTCATTTTACAATATTATGATCACTCTGATTTCAATCTTCGTGGTTTACGTAATATGTCACGAATCCATCGGTGATGTTTTTGAGCATCAGTTTTTTGGATGGAACGTTTTTTTGCTACTTTATTATGTTTCTTTGGTTTTCTTTTGTGTTGTCGTGATGATTTTATATGCCTCTCTACCTTCCCCCTCTTCCAGATATAGATAACTTCAGAAACCTTTCTTAGACTCATATGGACGTTGTCAGCGTTGTAAGAACTAAATATCTCCGGTTGCATGTAAAAGAAACACGCGAAGACTAAGGTTTCCAGTGAAGTTTTGCCAACAAGATGTCTGCAGGCTTACTGAAGACTTGCCATATTTCAGAAAACGTGCAATAAACAACAGCGTCTATTGATGTGGCACAGCGCTTTTCAACTTTCTTATTTTGGTACAGAACTTTTGAAACCCACCGCTGTTTTGTTGCGAGAGATCGTAGACATTTGAGACCGAGCAGAGGTAGATTTACAGCTGAGGAGTCCGGAATGCAGTACGAGATTCCAACGTACCTAATTAGCAGTCTCGGTATTTACAAGGGCCGAGAGCCGTTTTGGCTCAATGCGGTTAGAAATAAGGGTCATGTTTTTTTGAGGTTTTGTAATACACTTGTTTTTTATTTTTTGGTATGGAATTTTTTTGTTTAGAACAGTTTTTTTTGGTATCCATTTGTTTTTGCGTGTTCGTTGCAAAAGTTGGTCTGTATGCGCCTGACCTTTAGCTGCACTATTTGCGGTTCTGAATTCACTGTTGTGGTGGTTTAGCAAAGCTATTGGCGTTTGTGCTGTGAAGAGACGACTTCTCCGCTTCGCATGTTGACACTTGACAGCAAATTACCGGTTTATGAGCGCCATGACTGTTTTTCATTCGGATGTATACTGATACTTGTAACTTGTGATCAGTCAAAGCTTATAAAAAATCTTATACGAAGAAATCTAAAGAGCCTGGTATTATGGTATGCGCGACAAGTATGTTAGTAGTTACGCCAGAGCAATCATGCATCGCAGGGTGCAGGCCGTAGACAGCTGATATTTTGGGGTCAAAGTGGTTGCAACTTGTTGTTTTAGCTAACAACTAAAAAGCTTTTGACGTTTTCATAATGTTTTCGAAAATTTCGGGGTGGGGGAAATTGCCCGACCCCCTGGTTTCGGGCCTAGCAGGGCGCATGAGCTCGCTGTGTTCACAGGCGGGAAAAATTGTGACTGACCATGTGTGAGGGTTGTAACCAGGGCCTCCGAGAGAAATTTTACCAGGGGGTACGAAGATCGATACCCGACCTCCCTTAGCTTCTGCACCCTCGTTGAAACTTGTATAGCTTATTTGTATAGTAATTAGAATATAGATAAAACAGCTGCCATGCTGAGATTTACAAATAGATCAATTGTTAAACTGGCAACTGACTTGCACCAGCAACACATTGCAAATTATTAGCTTTGTAAGTTTGAATAAGCTGGTACTCGGCAAAATATCGGCCTACAGGTTTATGCTGTGTGTATCATGTTAAGAAAGAAATTACTCAAAACACGTTGAATTTTCAGAATAATAATAAAATGTATAGTTTTTTGAAGGCTTTTTTAGTGTTAATGAAACTGTTAAGTCTATCCCAATTTTATGCTCCAAAACGTTGAATTTTGTTAGGCCAAGTAAAAATGTTTCTTGTCGAAATTTTTGAAAAGGAAGCGCAGACTTTTTGCTTTTCAAGATGGTCGTCATTTCAAATTTTTTAGCAAAATGTGGTCTTATTCGGACGTCACACTTATTTTCCACACTTTCATTACCGTACAGCAGGTCCATAACCAGCTTGGGACACCAGGAGGGGCGAAGAGTTCTGAGGGGACCCAAATTTTTGAAACTATGTCCAACACATTTTTCCAGGGGGCGTACCCCCCTTGGATACGTCACGGACCTGCTCTACAGTAATGATGTTATTAAGAGAGTTCGGGAGAACTTGTGTTGATGCTTTTATTGTGTATTTATGTAGTGGGATTGAGAAATTGACCTACTGCATAATTATGGGCGTTTAATCAGGTTATTACAGTTGCAAACCACCTATATTGCGATCATAACTTAATTGCGGCAGTTAAGTAAATCCCTCCATTGAGCCATTTATTGTAAACTGGCTAACCAACTTTAACAAATTAATTCCCTGCAGAGAGGCAACGTTGCCAAAACAGCGGTTCCCAAACTTTATATACTGTCGTATCATTTTTTCGTTTCGTACCGTGTTCTCGTACCAACTCCATTAAAAAATCCGGAACTCACAAATAAACAATAGAAGGCACGAACATTTAGCCCTTAATTTGGTACAATTGTAACTTTTTGTTATTGAAGCAGTGATTACTTTTTTTAGAACTCGTATAAAGACCTGAGGCTTCCTGACCTCTCTAAAGTTTTATTTTAGATTGTTCAGGCGAAATTTCAGAAAAAATCACTCTGCTTGGTGGTATGTGGTGAAAACAAACTCTACCACCTAAGAACGGTATAGGTAGGGACCGAGTTTGCTCAAAAACTTTGGGGGGACAAACCTTTATTGTTTGCGTTTCGATGACGTCACCATGTTTACTGAACCGTAGTGCGACCTTTTTGTGCAATTGGCAAAAGGGAAACACAATGTGGAATTTATACGTTTTGGTGATCGTGGCCCAAGTGCCATCCAAGGTGGTGGTAGGTGCTAGCACTTAGCACTGCATTTACTATGAAAATATTTTTCTGAGAGTTGGACTTTAAAATAGACATACTTATGCTCAAAAATTGTGATAATTCAAATTTGCTCACTTCCGAAATAAAATGTACTGCTACTAAAAACCACAAGATCACATAGATCAAAACAATTCACAAGATTTTGGTAAATGCTAGCAGCGGCAACCAGGCGCGTAGCCAGAAAATTTATTAGGGGGAAAACAACAACCGCGTTTCAATATTTTTAACGCTCCTTGTTTATAGAGCATCATCCGTGAAACGTGCTTGTTTCTGGCGTTTTCTCCTGAACATTTGTGTTCAGATTTACAGATTTAACCGGCAAATGACAAATCTGCTTTCATTGAATTGACAAGTTTTAAAAGTTTTGATAGTGAAGTTCCAAGCTTCTTGTTCGGATCAATGCCGCCATTTGCTCATAAACTTTTCCTGCAAAAGCGCTAGTAGAAACCGCTCAATGCTATAAGTGCACGATCTGCAGTATGCTTTATGCAGCCAATATGGTAATTGAGCAAGAAGTCATCGCGGCCGCCATTACAATTGCGCTTACACTGTATTTACATTCCTTGAATGTATACCAACACAGCGCGTTCAATGAAAGCCGAGCAGAGACTTGCTCTGATGCACTGACTTCCGAAGTAGGCCTTGTACAAAACTTTCGCGAATTTTAAGAAGTGGTCCCGTTGTCATCAATTTTGAACGATTAATTCACGTATGTAGTTGATAAACGTAAGCGCTAGAGTCTTTCAACGCGTTTAAAAAATGTTTGGATTTTTTATAATCCGTAAGATCTTTTGGCTATGTTCAGCTTATTCCGTTAAACTTTTGTAGCTACTTTAAACTTACTTCGTTCATATTGTTGGATCAGACTTTGCTGATTTTATCTGACTTCATTGATAAATAAAATAGAATTAAACTGTAAACACAATCGTAACCACAATATTGCAAAACTTATTGACCACGCTCAGCTGCATGTAAAGATAGCTTAGCACTGCACGTACTTAAATTGGTACAAATCACGGGCTTCTAGAAAATACAATAACTTATCTTTGGGAATTTGAAGCCCTAATGGGAAAAAAATTCAAATGTAGTTTCATTTTGGTCGCATGCATTTTGCCAACAAGGCGGATTGCAAGCTCAGGGATGGATATTAGGGAAGGAAAACGAGGCATAGTCGCCTCGGGCCCCTTTTTTACANAGATACCATGCCCTCTGAGAGCTTTGCGCTATTGTTTAGTTAAAAAGGTTATGTACCACTCTAGAGCCACAGAAGCTCTGAAGCAAATCATATGTTTTTCAAAATAAAGTTTAAATGCAGCGAGAAGGGTCAGCATCAAAATCTAACGTACTGTAAGTAGCAAGATGCTTTTTATTTTGTAAGTGCTGATGGAATTGACACTGCCATTACTTACAGATACTGAGATAACTTGCACAGGGGTGGATATTAAAATTGAGGGGCATGCTCTCAGAAAGGGGCCCCGAAAATCGCCATTGCGAAAGGTAGATGTGGGATTACGTAGATAAAAGAGTTAACAATTTAACTAAATTCAAGAGCATAATGCACATACGAAAGGAACGAAATTTTGTAAAGTTTTGCAGCTGGACAATTGAAAACTGCCTCCTTTGGCACATTTTCCCATAATTTAAATGATTTCAAATTGTTTACTGTAAGAAAGGGTGGCAATTAATATCAGATGAAAGTTGAAACACTGAGCTTATGAACATCAGGTCGGAGTTTAATGTCTTGACAAGACTGATTTTTTACTCGCCGGCAAGGCAAAGGGAAAACATTGATGAAAACGTCAAGGCTCCACAAAACTGTGATTGAACCGTCACAATTCATGTCATCACAAATAAATATCTAGAATGAATGCTGCTGTTGCCAGTGACTATGGCGCAATGAAGAAGACTTTAAAACTGAATCGCTTCTTAGACAAACTTTGAGATTCAAGACATATAAAATGTATGTCAACCATGCGATGATCTTGAAATCAAGCTTACACAACCATTGGGTGGGATACAGCAAGCTGGTGCGCCAAAAACAGCGGCGAAAAGTGTTACTTCAATTGTTTTTACTTGCGGTCACTGACTGCAAAAGGTCTGATACAAATTAGTATTCGACTCGAAGCTGAAGTGGAATAGGTTCCTTGAGGTAGTTTCGTTGATTTGCACTGAAGTATTTCTTTGGCTTATACAGTACTTCAAACATTTTATTAACCTGAAAACTTTGGAATTGGGTGGGACATTGCCCCCGTTTCCACCTGGCTACTCGCCTGGTGGCAACCTATTCTGATTGCAGGTTACAGAAAAGCGCTGCTAGAATCCGTGATTGAGCGAAGTTTATGTGCACACCCATTTGGTAATTCAAATTAGTCAACATAATCACAGTATAAATAATAATGACAATTCAGTTTACCTAGTCAATCTGTATACTGTGTCTGAAGATAATAAAGTAATAATGTTTAGTATTCTTATTTATTCCCTGGCTTTATGCTGGGGAAACGTTTCCAACAGTAACGTAACCATGAAATTTGCACAACTACATTATTTTTTATCACAAAATATTGGGGGGGCCAAAAGATATGATGTCCCCCCTGTCCAAAAGTTGGAGGGGACGTGTCCCCCCATAACCACGGTCCCTGGGTATAGGTACAATTGCATCATCATACATATACAGTGCGAAAATGATGCATAAAAAATGTTACGTTTTTGAATGATATTTTTGCATTACTAAGAAATAAATAAGACAATTAGAAAGCACTGAGGCAATGAATATCAAAACATTTCCAGATATTTTCTACCTATTTGCAAGTGTGCTTGTTGTCTTAGGTGCTGAACGTTAGTTCTGACAATGCTAACGCAAAGCACACTTCTGTGTGCACTAACAGCAATCCAAATGCGGCCAGACTCCGCTTAAGTAAACAACTCCAGTATCTTTGTTGGGGCCGCTGAGACACATTATGATACCTGTGTGCAAGAAGACTGTTGAAAACGTCACACGTTTTTGTACTTCCTGTTTGTTTTTTTTCAAAATAATGTCACTCACGTGTGGACTTATGGTCAGTTTCAATACTTCTTGCCGGAAACATACTGTTGATTTCTGCTAGTCTCAAGTGTACAGCATAATTGTAATGTTTAATCGAAGTAATGTAGTCACACGAACACCCAAAAAACAAAAATATTGCAAAAACCTAAATGAAAGAATTCTCGAGAAAATAATTTGTCCCTTCAAAACTATTTGCGGGCTACGGCCCTGTAGAATACAAGCAAAGCCATCATTTTGCAAAACCTAACCTAAGCTGAATGTTCGTACCTATGACTACCCAACAAATAGCTCAGCTGCATCTGAAGATCAGATTTTTTTAAGAAAACGCATAAAGGTACAATTGTACCTATAGCGTCTGTTATTGGTGCAGAATTATACGGTCACTTAATGAATAACATTGAAAGAGTTACTGGCCAGAGGGTGAAATAGTTCAAACTTGAAACAAGCGATATTAATAACAAACATTATACAATTTAAAGAGGTGGATAAAGTTGTCTTTTCTCGACCAGTTTGTCTATCCGAGGAATCATTTCGCTGACAGCGCATCAGTAATCACGTTCAGGCAAAGAGAGGTGGCGGTTCTGACTTGTCATTTCATGGAAATCATAGCTGACAACCCGTGGTCGCACTTCTATGGTGACGGAAAAATTAAAAAGTGGTGAGTAGCGCGACCGGCCAGCTCAGAGTACGCTCTGTTGGCGAGGGTCTTCATGCAAACCACTGTTCCAGAGATTTTATCTTTGCTGGATAGATAAGTACTCCGTACTCGTATAATACGTCAACTGGGCTGTACTTTCGTTTTAGCATGTTAGAAAAGCTCGTGAATAAAAAAAAGTAATTATTTTAATAGTTAAAATCCGAACAACCCCACCATCGCTTTACTTATATATTTCTACTAAATCATCATGACCCAAACCAGGAGTCTCAAACACGCAGCACGGGGGGCCACAGGTGGCCCGCGAGGGCATTTTGTGCAGGCCGTGATTCTTGTTGAAAATTTTCGAGTAAGCATCATTTAAGTTATTTACCCTATTCACTGATGCTTAAAAGTGCTAGGCCAGTGAGCGACAAGTTCGTTTTAAACGAACGTACAGACAGCTAGAAATGATATGCCTATACCTCACAAATCCTTTTCGCAGGAAACAAGGTGTAAAACTGTTTCTGGCAATGGTAAGGTTCAGGTACCGCCATTGATGCGTCAGCGTCAGAAAGCCGCCTAGAGTTGTAAACGAGACTCATTTTGAAGCCCGAACCCAAATTCACAAGCCCGACCCGAACCGGACATATATTTTGAAACCGATTTAGGCCCAAAAAACAAATTCACCGAGTGCATCAAGATATGCGCAACTGCAGCGCATCGAAAAACGTAATGTACGGGTATAGCTTCAGCTGTATGGTTTTATCACATCCAAAATAGCAATCACCTTGACTAAAACATTGGCTTAAACAAGCACAAACTTAGCTTGTTAGTCAACGATAGTTCTGCGGAATGTGATGTTTCTCAAGAAATAAAAAACTATCACGAAATTATCCACTACGGCGCTATAGGCATGAAAGAAACTATCCAGGATAGCGCTATAGGCATAAAAGGCGGGTTTGTAAGCCATCGTTTCTTCACAAACCAGGAATCACGTAAGTGATTGATCTTTTCGAAGCAGCGCCATCGCGTGCTAATTTCCTCACCGCTGTCCCTTCTCAAAATGAGTGTGAGACTAATCCCACGAAAAAACAAAAGAACGCAGCTGTCTTTGGAAATAGAATTAGGGCCTACCTGAAAAAAAGTCATATTCACTTCACTCACAGGAGTCACAGTGGTGGGCACAACGAATGTAGGTCGCAAAAGGAAAAAATCATTACTCTGAATGTTATAAAAAAGTTTTGTGCACAGGCCCGAAATTGCCCCGAAACATTTTTGACAATTAAACCCGAACCCGGCCCGACTTACAACAACTCTGTGTTCACTATGTGAAGCTTCTCGAAAAAGTTTGCGGTTGTGAAATTTGTAAAACGTTAAAAACGTGAAGCCACTTTTTCTCGGAAACAGGTATCAATTACGATGGTTTGGTAACGTGACCCCAGAGTACCACAGACAGATTGGTGAGGCGAGACCTGCTGGCTACATCTACAGGAAAGCGGCCCGAATGTCAACCAAGGACCAGGTGCAGTGATTACGGTACATGGCTTGGTCTGAATTTTCCTGATTGCTCTCAGCAGGACTCTGGTGTGGAGCGAAAGAACTACCAGGGGTTTCCGAAAACAGTGACGTATTTCCAATCCTCCTAGCCTTGGGCTGCTCCCCAGCGACCCTCCCGAGGGGCAAAGCGGATGTGAAAAGAAATGACATATTCGTGTTACAGATTTATTGCGTCGTACAGATTTGGTATATTGTACACATGCCTGAAGTAAATTTATATGGCTGTACTGCACATATTTATGAGCGAATTTGTTTATATTGCAAAGATGTATAATTTCGCACACGTTTACGCTACACATTATTTCATCGGACAGATATTTTACGCCGTACAGATTTATGGTGGAAATTTAGTATAGGCTACACCTACTACATAGTTATATTATGCAGATTTATTTGTTGTACACAGCGCTTTGCCATATTAAACAGGCTTATATAAAATCGTACACGTTTATGATGAATATTTATTTTATCTTACAGTTTAAATATGTCGCACACATTGCAGTGATGTACATATATTGTATCGTAGGCGAAAGTCGGCACCTACGAACAGGGCCGGATTAAGTGAGGGCGAGGCCCCCTGCAAAGTTGTGACCGCGAGGCCCCAACCCATTAACGACCGCGCGAGCCACTAAAGTAGCTCGTGCATTTTTGGATATAACTCGGCACCTGCTGCAGCTAGAGAGGTGTTCAAACCCTCTACGGATTCAGCAAGTCTAG